>CAJHZG010000030.1_pt1 | contig 10070 bp, 8 predicted proteins | sample 9198901 | NCBI WGS metagenome assembly CAJHZG01 (sample SAMEA7708382, study PRJEB35096) | sediment metagenome | biome: marine neritic benthic zone biome [ENVO:01000025]; feature: sediment [ENVO:00002007]; material: shallow marine sediment [ENVO:03000034] sea grass bed [ENVO_01000059] ... | reverse complement strand
CTTATTATCGGGATCTGGACTTTTCCCGGCTGCATCATGTTGGCTCTTCGGGTCAGCACTGAAACCCGTTCTATCCCGAGACACTCGGACCTTACCAGTCTTCTGTTATCGTTTTTTCATAAAATATTTCTTGCAATCTTCTGGCGGTCCCCCCTGTAGTGTTTACAGGCGGATCGGACACAGGGAAAAAACCGCTTTCAACAATTTCCAAATTCGCTTTCGGGATACGCGCCTGCGTCCACTCCCGCACTATGAACAATACGATATGGTCACCGGGAAAGGCTTCGAAATTGGCATAAATTCCAAACAGCTCCGGAGGTGTTTCGATTTTGACCCCGGTTTCCTCTTCCAGCTCACGACCCAATGCCAGCTGCAGGTTTTCGTTTCTCTTAACACCTCCACCGGGAAAATGCCAACCCGGCCGATAGCCGTGGCGAACCAGCAGAATCTGATTGTTGTCATCAACGACCACAGCCTGAACCCCAAGGGTTTTGCCCCGGGTCAATCGCCAAAAAGGCTGCAGAGCCAGACGGCTTGCTCCATGACTTGCAACGTTTAACAGTTTCATAATTGTTCGGTCTTTACGCCTTCTCTATTTCCACGTAAAGGAAGATCAAATTCAGAGACCTAAGAAAAAAATCGCACCGGAGAATTTAAATGCCTCCGGATTTCTAAAAGCCTTTGCACGGACAGGATCAAAATGTTCAGGTTGGCTCACCTATCCGACGTACATCTCGCCCCGCTCCCGCCAGTTCCTCCCACTCAGCTCTTTAGCAAACGTATCCTGGGTTATATCAACTGGTACAGGAAACGAAAAGCGATACATCTGCGCAGCGCCCTGGATGAGCTTGTCGCGGATCTGGGACAACAGTCCGTTGATCATATTGCCATTACCGGAGATCTCATAAATATCTCAACGCCTGAGGAATATCAGCGGGCACAAAACTGGCTGCACGATATTGGATCGCCGACGAACGTTTCAGTCGTTCCGGGGAATCACGATGCTTATGTATCGGTTCGGAGCGACAAGGGGCTCGGACTTTGGAAGGATTTTTACCTGTCCGATAAAGACGGACAGACTCTCCGGTCTGTTGCTGATCGTCCATTTCCATATGTTCGCAAATTTAACAATGTTGCCCTTGTCGGTCTTCGAAGTGGTGTACCGACACCCCCGTTCATGGCTTCGGGAGAACTCGGGCGGGAACAGCTTTCCGAATTAAGCAGTGTCCTGACACATCTTGGCCGGGATAAATACTTTCGCGTGATCCTCATTCATCACCCGCCGTTCCAGGGACAGACGAACCGGTCGCGAGCCCTTCGGGACAGCGCCGACCTTATGCAAGTTCTCAAACAATGCGGAGCCGAACTTCTTCTGTTCGGACATCTCCATCAGAACAGTATTGACCGCCTGCAAACAAGTGAGGGAGAAGCCGTGGCTATCGGTGTTCCCTCGGCCTCCCGCGGCATTGCGGGCCATGAACCTCTGGCCCGATACAATATTATTGAAATCGATTTTGACGCCGGGACATGGAATGTTGAGATCGTGGGTCGCGGATTTCACACGGCCGGGGGCGGGATCGGCGAACTGGAACGGATTCAAATCTACTAAGAAAGGCTGCGAAATTTATGGTTCTGGCCTGTCGATCGAATGACTACAGGCGCAGCCCCATATCCCAGAAGCCCACCTCAAGTTCAGTGGCGCGACAAAACCGCTCACATAATGCTGACCAGCGCGGCAGGTCCTGCGCATTGGGTCCGAGGCGCATGATGACGGCATTTTCCACCATCGCGGCAACTGTGGTGCACACCTCCTGGTAATCGTCACCAGCATAGGTGTCTATCCATTGCTTGTATGGAGTCTGCGCATTATGGTCGGCATTTAATTGTTTTCCTATTTCGCCATAGCCGAACACGCAGGGTGCGAGTGCGGCCATGAGATCCAGGAAATCTCCGGACAGTCCGGCTTCAATGACAAATCTTGTATAGGCAAGATTTTCGAGCTCTTCCCGGGTTTCCAACAGCTCGGCCTGCGAAATTCCCTCGGCGGCACATACCTGGACGTGGAGCTGAATTTCATGATTGACCAAAGCGTCGACGGTGGCGGCACAGGTCCTCATTTCATCCAGCGAATCTGACTTGACCACTCCCAGCGCCCAGGCGCGTGAAAACTGTAGCAGGAAGATATAATCCTGTTTCAGATAGTTGAGGAAAGCCTGTTTGGGCAAGGACCCGTCGCCGAGCCCGCGCACAAATTCATGTCCCACATAATCCTGCCAGGTGTCTCCCGCAGCCTCTCGCCAAAGGGCATAATATTTGGAACCGTAGGAATATTCTGTCATGGCATATATTGATTGCAAGTCCGCGACTAGGCGTCTGCAGCAACCTGCTCTTCCACTGTCTCAATTCGCGCAGCACAATATTTGAACTCCGGAATCTTTCCATAGGGATCGAGTTGCGGGTTGGTCAGAATATTGGCCGCGGCTTCACCGAAGCAGAAGGGAATGAATACCATCCCTTCCGGAACATGGCGATCTGAGCGCGTCGCAAGTTCGATGGTGCCGCGGCGGGTGGATACGCGTATATTCTGACCCGGGGAAACAGCCAGGCTCCTCAACTGATGAGGATTGAGCAAGGCGACCGGAGAGGGCTCCAGCTGGTCAAGGATAGTCGCGCGCCGGGTCATGGCGCCAGTATGCCAGTGCTCGAGCATGCGCCCCGTAGTCAGAACCATGGGAAACTCATCATCAGGCAGTTCGTCCGGCGGGATGAGGTCGGTGGGCACCAGTTTGGCGCGGCCATCCTGGGTTGGAAAACCCTCTCCAAACATAATTTCGTTCCCCGGAACATCCGGGCCATCCACCGGATAGGTCACGGCATCCTCGCGTTCGAGCCGTTGCCAGCTGATGTTGGCAAGAGACGGCATCAAACCGGCCATCTCTTCATATATTTCGCTTGGATTCTGATAATTCCAGTCGAGACCCATCCGCTGGGCGATTTCCTGAATGAGAACCCAGTCAAGACGTGTATCGCCGGGCAAGGGAACCGCGGGACGCGCCAACTGTACTTCCCGGTTGGTATTCGTATATGTTCCGAGTTTTTCTGCATGCGCCGAGGCTGGCAAGACCACATCTGCGTGCCAGGCGGTTTCGGTCAGAAAAATATCCTGAACCACGAGATGTTCAAGTTCTGCCAGCGCCTGGCGGGCATGTTTCTGGTCTGGATCGGACATGGCCGGATTTTCGCCGAGGATGTACATACTCTTGATCTCTCCGGCGAGAATGGCGTTGACGATTTCAACGACGGTCAGTCCGTTGCTGGGATCGAGGGACGTGTCCCAGGCCTGTTCGAATTTTTCGCGCACATCCGGCTGTTGCACCAGCTGGTAGTCAGGATAGACCATGGGAATGAGCCCGGCATCAGAAGCGCCCTGGACATTGTTCTGTCCCCGCAACGGATGCAGCCCGGTTCCCGGCCGCCCCACATGACCGGTGATCATCGACAGAGCAATAAGGCAGCGGGCATTGTCGGTTCCGTGGACATGCTGGGAAATGCCCATGCCCCAGAATATAATCGACCGCTCGGCGGTCGCATACATGCGCGCAACATCCCTGATAATCGCCGCGGGAATTCCGCAGACTTCTTCCATGGCGTCAGGTGAGAATTTCGCAACACCCTCTTTCAGTTCCTCGAACCCTTGCGTGTGCGCCTGAATGTATTGCTTGTCCGTGAGGTTTTCCTCGATGATGGTGTGGATCATGGCATTGAGAAGGGCCACGTCCTGCCCGGGTTTGAACTTCAGGGTGCGGGTTGCATAACGGGAAATTTCCTGCCCCCTTGGATCCATGACAATCAGTTTTTTGCCGGCCTTGACGGCGTTCTTGAAAAAAGTCGCAGCCACCGGATGGTTCTGTTCGGGACGGGCACCGATGATGATCATACACTCACTGTCTTCGGCGGCCCGGAACGGCGCTGTGACGGCGCCGGAACCGATGCCCTCCATCAGGGCCGCAACAGAGGAGGCGTGGCAAAGCCGGGTGCAGTGATCGACATTGTTAGTTTTGAAGCCCGTGCGCACGAGTTTCTGAAAGAGGTAAGCTTCTTCATTGGAACACTTCGCAGAGCCAAATCCCGCAAGCGCGCTTGAACCGTGTTTTTCCAGAACTTCCTTTAGTCCGGAAGCGGCTCGATCCAGAGCCTCTTCCCAGGATGCTTCGCGAAAATATGTTGATGGATCGGCAGAGTCAATTTCGATGTCCCAGCTCTTCGGCGCATCGTCGCGACGAATAAGGGGTTTGGTCAGGCGATGGGAATTATAAATATAGTCCCAGCCAAATCGCCCCTTCACGCAAAGCCGGTTCTGGTTTGCCGGTCCATCCCGACCGTCGATATAGAGGATCTTGTCATCCTTGACGTGAACGCGGGTCTGGCAACCAACCCCGCAATAGGGGCAAAGGGTGTCGACAGTCCGGTCCTCGAACTCGGTACGCACGCCGGCCTCATCGAGCAGATTGGCTTCCATCAGGGCACCGGTCGGACAGGCCTGAACGCACTCACCGCAAGCCACACAGGTGCTCTCACCCATGGGCTGGTCAAAATCAAAGATGACCCTGGACTGATGTCCCCGATAGGCCATACCGATGACGTCATTGACCTGTACTTCCCGGCAGGCACGGACACAAAGCGTGCAGTTAATACAGGCATCAAGATTTACAGCCATGGCCGGATGGCTCACATCCGCTGCCGGCAGTTGATGTGCGGGATACCTGCTTGAGGTGACCCCCAGTTGATCGGCCCATCTCCAGAATTTTGAGTGCGGATCGTGGGACTGTTCTTTTTGAGGCTGATCAGCAACCAGAAGCTCGAACACGGCCTTTTGCGCTTTCCTGGCCCGCTCATTATTGGTGGTCACTTTCATATCTGCAGTCGGTTTGAGCACACAGGAGGCAGCGAGCACGCGCTCACCATCGATTTCCACCATACAGGCACGGCAATTGCCGTCGGGTCTGTATCCGGCTTCGGCAGAATGGCAGAGATGGGGAATCGCCGTCCCGAGCCTCTCAGCTACCTGCCAGATGGTTTCATCCGGATCTGCAGTCACCGACTGACCGTCGAGTTCAAAAGCAATCTTGTCGCTCATGTCAGTTCCTCCGGAAAATATTTTAACAGACACCGCAGGGGATTGGGAGCCGCCTGACCGAGGCCGCAGATCGAGGCCTGTTCCATGACTTCGGACAAATCGCTTAGTAGGTTGGCATCATTGCAGCCATCGCTGAGGAGTTTGACCGCCTTTTCCGTTCCATTACGGCAGGGCGTACACTGACCGCAACTTTCGTCCTCGAAAAAGCGCATCAAATTCAGAGTAACGTCCCGGATATTATCCTGATCTGACAAAATGACGACCGCATGGGATCCGATAAAACAACCATGTGCTTCAAGGGATCCAAAATCCAGAGGGAGGTTGTCAAGACGGGCCGGCAATATGCCACCGGACGCCCCTCCGGGCAGATAGGCTTTAAGTTTGTGCCCTTCCAACATGCCACCACAATGGGTGTCAATTAATTCCCGAACGGTGATACCTGCAGGCGCAACCTTGACACCCGGATCATTGACTCTTCCGGATACGGAATAAGAACGAAATCCCGGATGGCCGGATTTGCCCTGGTCTGAAAACCATTCCGCCCCATTATCGAGAATATCCCGGATCCAATGCAGGGTTTCGACATTGTGGTTGAGGGTCGGGCGCCCGAAAAGACCGTTCTGGGCAATATAGGGCGGACGGTGGCGGGGCAGCCCCCTCTTGCCTTCAATGGATTCGATCATTGCCGATTCTTCTCCGCAAATGTAGGCGCCAGCGCCTCGCCGGAGCTCGAATTTGCAGTGCGCCGTGAGTTCCGAGCCGTTCAACTTCTCGATTTCACGCTCGAGAATTTCAAGAACTGCCGGATATTCATCACGCATATATATGTAGCACCGTTCCGCTTCCACGGCCCAGGCCGCAATCAGGGCCCCTTCCAGCATCCGATGGGGATCGGTTTCGAGATAGTGGCGGTCCTTGAATGTGCCGGGTTCGCCCTCATCGCCGTTAATCGTCATGAGTCGCGGACCGGGCTCGGCGCGCACAAACTCCCACTTTTTTCCAGCAGGAAAGCCGGCGCCGCCCAGTCCCCTCAGTCCGGCCGAGGAGAGAAGGCCGATCACATCAAGTTCGCTCAATTCCCGGTCGAAACATCGTTTCAGAATTCTATATCCCCCGCTCGCCCGATAATTCTGCAAATCTATATAGTCTGGAATTTCGGGATGAAGGTCATCAAGGGCAGCAACGTCGAGAACGGATTTGGCGCTAGCCTTTTCGACATGCCGGTGCCCCACCTCTGCAATCGGCGCACACTGGCAGCGACCCATGCATGGTGCCCGCAAAATTCGAATTTCTCCGTTGTCAGATTTGACTTCAAGATCGGCAATCAAATCCTGTGCGCCCGCGAGTTCGCAGGAGAGAGAGTCGCACACGCGAACCGTGATGGGCGGTGGGGGGGCTTCGCCGTCAAGCACGATATCAAAATGAGCATAAAATGAAGCGACTTCGTAAACTTCGGACATGGGAAGTTTCATTTCCTCCGCCAGGGCATGAAGCTCGGCGGCGGCGAGAAAGCCGTAGTGATCCTGAAGCAGGTGCAAATTTTCGATCAGATAGTCAGATCGGCGGGGCCGATCTCCGAGCAGATCCTGCACTTTTTTCAGGATGTCAGGATTGAGTTGCCGCCCTTTCGGAAAAGGTGGGGCTTTTCGCCGCCCCGATCCCGGATTTATCTCACGCGCACCATTTCCCTGCATGAATGTTCCTTGCTTAAACTGGCCTTGCCTAAAACGGCCTTGCCTAAACTGGCTTACTTGCAAACCGACGATTCGTCGGCCCAGGTATTATTCAAGATCAACGTAGCGCAAATATTTTCCGGCTTTGAAACAACAAAAGTTGAATTCAATGGCATTCGGAATCTGTTTGCACCCTGCTTATGGTATATGGTATACCACAGCACTTATTGATGACGATAGTGAAAAATTCGGCATTCCTTTCAATAATTTAATAGTAATCAGACAAGAGTTCCATGTCTACCGCCCAACTCCAGATAAAGAAAATCGAAGAGAATCTTACGCTCAATAGCCAGATTTTTGAGTCTCTGAGAGCGGCGATTACCAACATGGATATCTATCACAGGGACGCCAATCTGCGCTTGGATGAACGGGAGCTTTCAAAACAATTCGGCATTAGCCGGACACCTTTGAGAGAAGCCCTGGCCCGTCTTGATCAGGAAGGGCTGGTGAAAATTGTCCCCCGACGCGGTGTCTTTATTGTCCGCAAATCGAAAACGGAAATTCTGGAGATGATCACCGTCTGGGCGGCGCTTGAAAGCATGGCGGCCCGGTTGATCACTGAAAATGCCAGCGATGGCGATATAAAAACGCTCAGGGACATGTTTTCTACTTTCGACGGCGAAAGGGTACGGGCGCAGCTCGATGAATATTCCGATACCAATATCAGGTTTCATCAGTCGATCCTCAATCTTTCAAAGAATGAGCTTTTAAAGAAGACCGCTGGCAGCCTGTTCATGCATGTGCGCGCTATTCGTGCTGCGACCATTGCCGATGATGACCGCGCGGACCGGTCTATCGTTGACCACATGCATATAATTGAAGCCCTTGAACAACGCCAAACTGACAAAGCCGAAATTCTCGTCAGGCAACATACTTTGAACCTTAGGGCCCATGTTGAGCAAAAGCTTAATTTCCCCGAGGAATAAACCAACACAATCGATGATCCCAGGAGTATAACCATGTCCACGACCGCTGATGACACACTGAAACAGAAAACCCGCGATGATTCCATTATTTCGGGCGGCCACCTCGTGGCCAAAGCGCTTAAGAACGAGGGTGTCGACACCATCTTCACTCTATGTGGCGGACACATCATCGATATCTATGATGGCTGTGTCGATGAGGGTATCCGCATTGTCGATGTGCGCCATGAACAGGTTGCCGCTCATGCAGCGGACGGCTACGCCCGCCAGACGGGTAAACTCGGATGTGTCGTCACCACTGCCGGTCCGGGTTGCACAAATGCGGCGACCGGCGTCGCTACGGCCTTCCGCTCTGAAAGCCCGATCCTTCATATCGGTGGCCAGGGAGCTTTGACCCAGCACAAGCAAGGCTCGCTCCAGGACCTTCCCCATGTTGACATGATGGCGCCGATCACAAAGTTTTCCGCCGGAGTCCGTTCCACCGAGCGCATAGCCGACATGATCTCGATGGCTGCGCGGGAATGCTTCGCCGGCGCCTACGGTCCGTCCTATCTGGAAATTCCACGGGATGTTCTCGATAAGGAAATTCCCCTTGAGACGGCACGTATTCCGGAAGCCGGACACTATCGGGCATCCTCCAAATCCATCGGTGATCCCGCCGACATCGAACGGCTCGCCGACATTCTCGTTAATGCCGAGCGCCCGGCAATCCTCCTGGGCCAGCAGGTATTTCTGTCCCGCGGCCACGAGGCGGCAATCGACCTTGTCCGTCAGCTCGATATTCCAACCTATCTGAACGGTGCCGGCCGCGGTCTGCTGCCACCGGGTGATCCGCATCACTTCAACCGCACGCGGCGCACCGCCTTCGACAAGGCCGATGTGATCGTTATCGTTGGCACACCTTTTGATTTCCGAATGGGATATGGCAAGCGCATCCGCAACGAGGCAACCCTGGTTCAAATTGACCTGGACTATCGCACGGTCGGTAAAAACCGTGACATTTCACTCGGGCTGGCAGGTGATCCCGGCGCTATTCTGAAAGCCGTCGGCGAAGCCGTCACCGGCCGCATCGACAAATCAAAACAGGCAACACGTCAGGAATGGATGCAAACCCTGCGGGCCGAGGAAATTGAAAAAACAGAAAAACTGATGCCCTTGTTCATGTCGGACAATCAGCCCATCCACCCTTACCGGGTGGCCTGGGAAATCAACGAATTTCTGACTGACGACACGATTTACATCGGCGACGGCGGGGATGTTGTGACCATCAGTGCCCAGGCCGTGCAACCGCGGGGTCCCGGCAACTGGATGGACCCCGGCGCCCTTGGCAGCCTTGGCGTCGGAACCGGATTTTCTTTGGCCGCTAAACTGGCGCATCCAAACAAGGAAGTGCTCTGCTACTATGGCGACGGCTCCTTTGGCATGACGGCTTTCGATATGGAAACAGCCAACCGCTTCAATGCTCCTTATCTCGCCGTGATCGGCAACAATTCCGCTATGAACCAGATCCGTTATGGTCAGCTTGCAAAATATGGAGAGCAGCGCGGCAATGTCGGCAACCTGCTTGGTGATGTCCCATTCTCCAAATTCGCGGAAATGCTCGGAGGTTATGGAGAAGAAGTCCGCGACCCCAATGAAATCGGAGCGGCCCTTTTGCGCGGCCGTGAGGCGGTTCAACGTGACGGACGCTCGGCGGTTATCAATATCTGGGTCGATCCTCGCGAGTTCGCTCCGGGAACAAAAGCCCAGACCATGTACAAATAAGAAATTCAACCAGACAATCGACAACCCGTTAAGTAGACGAGGACAAAATGACTAAAGCTCTCGAAGGTGTCCGTATTCTTGACATGACACACGTGCAATCCGGACCGACCTGTACCCAGCTCCTGGGATGGTTCGGCGCCGACGTTATCAAGGTGGAACGACCCGGTGTCGGAGATGCAACACGGGGTCAGCTGCGTGACATACCGGACGTGGACAGCCTCTATTTCACCATGCTCAATCACAATAAGCGCAGCATTACCCTGAACACTAAATCAGACAAGGGCCGTGAAATTTTCATCAAACTCGTAAAAGAATGCGATGTACTGGTGGAGAATTTTGCCCCCGGGGCCCTGGATCGAATGGGTTTTTCCTGGGAGGTGATCCAGGAACTCAACCCATTCGATCCAGGGCCCCGGGGGCAAAATTCTCCACCAGTACATCGCATTCTTTTACGAGTTTGATGAAAATTTCACGGCCCTTGTCTGATTTGGTGTTCAGGGTAATGCTGCGCTT
>CAJHZG010000447.1_pt1 | contig 10148 bp, 9 predicted proteins | sample 9198901 | NCBI WGS metagenome assembly CAJHZG01 (sample SAMEA7708382, study PRJEB35096) | sediment metagenome | biome: marine neritic benthic zone biome [ENVO:01000025]; feature: sediment [ENVO:00002007]; material: shallow marine sediment [ENVO:03000034] sea grass bed [ENVO_01000059] ... | reverse complement strand
TGTGACCGGGTCTTGTCCGATTTACATGAATTTCGCGAACGGCAAATCTGGATCGATATGCATTTCAAACGTGGGATGTGCGCGAAGGCGGCTTTGGACTCTCAGATTTTTGAATCGAAGGGGAGGGAGTACGAAAAATTGAGAGTGATCGCCGAGCAATCATTTGACCGCGTCGTCGCATATCTCGATGCCGAATTGTATGCGCGCAAATTCTCGAGATCGCAATTCGCCCGAGCGGAAATCATATCTGATTCAGGACACGACGTCAGATCAAACAGGGATAGCGATTTGGCGCTGGCGGCCTTGGAGCAATCTATAATTCTACCGTCGTCGGATCAACAATCCGTTGAACAAGCCATTTCCTGGGGGCGAATGGCAGATCTCTTGCGCAACCGTGTGACGTCGGGCGATCCAAGATATGATTTAAACCTGTCGGTTTCTGCTTATCGGCAGGCCATTAGGATTTTGTCACACCGTTCGCCGGAGAGCAGGACGAACAAGGCGGTTTTAAAATGCTACGTCCAGAACCTTGCGCACACTGAGGCGGTTCTGGAAAGCCTGAATTCGGAGTATCGGAACATCATTTGAATTTCCAGTCACGTGCTTGTGTTGGACCGTGTTTTGAAATCAGTTTCCCGAATTCCCAAATCCTAGTCTAAGCAGAAATGCAAAACTCCTCCAACTCTCCTGTCCGAGTGGGTTGGTGATCCGGATCCCAGTTTACCGGGATCTGGGTCACCGCCGACTTGCCCGCCGTTTCAGAATTCTCATTGAAATTTGCCGAACCCCCTTGAACTATGCATAGAACGAGCGTAGCTTCCGGCCATATTCGGGCTTGACCCTCCAATTCATCAGGAGATTTAAAAATGGGATTCATCGCCGATTCCCTCGGGCGTGTTCAACCTTCTGCGACAATTGCTGTATCGACCAAGGCTGCGGAACTCAAAGCCGCCGGCGCCGATGTCATCGGACTGGGTGCTGGTGAGCCGGATTTTGATACCCCTGACAATATCAAACAGGCAGCCATTGATGCCATCAATCGTGGTATGACGAAATATACGGCTGTTGACGGCATACCTGAACTCAAGCAGGCCATCGTCAGTAAATTTGCCCGCGAAAACAATCTGCAGTACGAGACAAAAAACATCACTGTCGCGACCGGCGGCAAACAGGTCCTCTATAATGCCCTGCTTGCAACATTGAACGAAGGCGACGAGGTCATCATTCCGGCCCCTTACTGGGTGAGTTACCCGGATATCGTTTTGCTCGGAGGAGGCACGCCGGTAGCTATCGAAACCAGGATCGAAGATAATTTCAAGGTCACGGCGGCACAGCTCGAAGCTGCGATCACGCCGAAAACCAAGTGGTTCATTTTTAACTCACCTTCGAATCCGTCCGGCGGCGCCTATACGCGAGATGAGCTCAAGGCCCTGACCGATGTTCTCAAGCGTCATGAGCAGGTGTGGATCATGACCGATGACATGTATGAGCATCTGGTCTATGACGACTTCGAGTTTACCACTCCGGCGGAGGTTGAACCGGCCCTGATGGACCGGACCTTGACCGTGAACGGGGTGTCGAAGGCCTATTCCATGACCGGGTGGCGCATAGGCTATGCGGGCGGTCCTGAGCATCTAATCAAAGCCATGGCCAAGATTCAGTCGCAGTCGACGTCCAATCCTTGTTCCATCAGCCAGTGGGCCGCCGTGGAAGCGCTAGAAGGGACACAGGACTTTATTCCGGAAAGGGTCAAAGTTTTCCAGGAGCGCAGAGATCTGGTTGTTTCCATGCTCAACCAGGCCAACGGGATTGATTGCCCGACCCCGGAAGGTGCTTTCTATGTTTATCCGTCCTGTGCCGGATGTATGGGGAAAACGACGGAATCGGGAAAGCAGCTACAGACCGACGAAGATTTTGTGACGGCCCTTCTCGAACAGGAAGGCGTCGCAGTGGTTCACGGCGCTGCCTTCGGCCTCTCGCCGTTCTTTCGTATTTCCTACGCAACATCGACGGAAGCCCTGGAGAAAGCTTGCGAAAGAATTCAAAAATTTTGCGCTTCGCTTAAGTAATCCGCCCATTTCTGACAAATATTTGTTCGAATCAGAAAAAAATTTGGCTGATAAAGGGATTATTTGGCCTTCTTCTAATGTATACGTACTGTGACGCCGTGCGCGTTTGAACGTGGAGGAACGAACCTTGAGAGGATTTTTTGACAATGGGAATTACAAAGCTGTTTAAATTTGCATGTGTGAAATCCGGCTTGATTGCCGGAATTGTGGCCGCGTTTTTTGTAACGAGTGTACAGGCGCAGGATGCGATCGCCGATCGTAAAGCCATGATGCAGGCCGTTGGTGCGTCCATGAAAGCGTCCGGAGCCATGGCCAAGGGTCAAAAGCCTTTCGATGCTGGCACAGCCGAACTTGCCATGCGGGCAATGAATGCCGTGGCCTTGGGAATTGACTCAAAGTTTCCCGCAAATTCAAAGACCGGCGGAAAAACAACTGCTGCTCCGAAAATCTGGGAAGATATGGGTGGATTTAAAGCTGCACTTGCCAAGTTTGCCGCCGATACCAATGCCGGCATCGCAGCCGCCAAAGGTGGAGAAGCCAGCTGGAAAGCCGCGTTCGGTAAGGTGGCTCAGAACTGCAAAGGTTGCCACCAGTCCTATCGTGTCAAAAAGAAATAACTCTACTCAACATTTCTGTGACAAGGGCGGATCTTGTATCCGCCCTTTTTTATATTCAAAGTTAATATGTTAATTTAAATCTATGAAATCGGTATTTAAAAGAGACCGCAAGGTGATTGGTCATTCTGACAACCATAGGCCAGGCAAATGCCGAATCTGCGTGCTGTCCCGGCGCATCGTACTGATAGCCTGCCTGTTGTCCCTTATTCTGCTCGCAATCGGCGAGTTTCCCAGCTTTATTTGAGATCGTTAACTTTTGATATTCGGGTGCAATCCGTCTTCAAGAACAAAACTTGAACCCGTCAGAAATGCGGGACGTCCAGCTAGTGAAATCATTTACCGAGGTCCCGATTTGTTTTTCTTTTGGGGTTGCCATCGCGCTTATGTCTTGACACGATAGTGTGTCTAACTTTGCGAAACCAAACAGATTTTCACCTTCCAGGTGCCGTTTTGGAGAGGAGAACCGCAAAAACGATAACAGCTCAATAACAAACATAGGAGGAATTTATGGGTCAGTCTGAAAGACAAACCTCGGGTGGTCCACGTTGTATTGCTATCATAGGCCCCTATCTGGGCGGCAAAACAACACTACTCGAAGCCATTCTGGCACGAACAGGCGCCGTCACACGACAGGGAACCGTTGCAGCGGGTAACACGGTTGGAGATGCATCTCCGGAAGCCAGGTCTCACGGCATGAGTGTTGAGCTTAACACCTGCGACGTTGAATATCTCGGAGACAGGTTTACATTTCTGGATTGTCCGGGTTCCTTCGAATTCACTTATGATGCCCAGGCCGCACTGTCCGTTTGCGACGCGGCCATTGTTGTTTGTGAACCTGACGATAAAAAAGTTCCTGCACTGCAGCTAACGTTGAAGCAACTCGAAGATCGCGGGGTACCCCACCTCTTGTTCCTGAACAAGATTGACAAATATGAGGGCCGTATTCGTGACATTCTTCCCATATTACAACCCGCAAGCCGCCTCCCTCTGGTGCTGCGACAAATTCCTATCTGGGAAAATGAAATTGCCACCGGCTTTGTAGATCTCGCCCTTGATCGCGCCTTTGTTTACAAGGAGCATGCGCCGAGCGAAGTCATTCAGTTGCCCGAAAATCTGGATGAACGTAAGGGTGAAGCCCGTTTCGAAATGCTCGAACAGCTGGCTGACTATGACGACAATCTGATGGAGCAGTTGCTCGAGGATATCGATCCGCCACAGGATGCCGTCTTTGATGATCTGTCCAAGGAACTGAAAGAAGGCTTGATCTGTCCGGTCTTTCTTGGCTCGGCGGAACATGGAAACGGCATTCGTCGTTTACTTAAAGCGCTGCGTCACGAGGCCCCCAGTGTTGAACTGACGAGGGAACGCCTTGGTATTGAAGACGCCCAGTCCTGTGCTCATGTCTTCAAAACCCTGCATACGACTCATGGTGGGAAACTTACTCTCGCCCGGGTGTTCTCCGGAACCTTCGGTGACGGATTGACGGTTTACAGCCAGGACTCTGATGAGCGTATTTCCGGTGTCTTTTCACTGATGGGACAGGAACCCACGAAACGTGAAAAAGCCGAGGAAGGTGACGTTGTGGCACTGGGTCGACTGGATTCTATAAAAACCGGTGACACTTTGTCGGAAGACAAGTCTTCGCAATTGCAGATCGAAGCCATCGAACCGCCGAAACCGGTTTATGGCCAATCGATCGTTGCCAAGGAGAAAAAGGACGAGGTTAAACTCACCACTGCCGTTGGCAAGATTGTTGATGAAGATCCTTCAATCGCGCTTCAACACAATCAGGAACTAGGTGAAATGTCCCTTTGGGGGCAAGGCGAGATGCATTTGCGTGTTGCTTTGGAGCGGCTTGTAGATCGCTATGGTGTCGACGCTCAACTCGGTCCGCGAAAAGTTCCCTACAAGGAGACGATCAAGAAGGCCGTGGAAATTCGTGGACGCCACAAAAAGCAATCGGGCGGTCACGGTCAATTCGGCGATGTTGTCGTCGATATCAAACCATTGCCCCGGGGATCGGGTTTTGAATTTTCTGACACGATCACTGGCGGTGTTGTTCCGAAACAATATATTCCTTCTGTCGAAGTCGGTGTGAAGGAGTTTCTTGTTTCCGGCCCACTAGGATTTCCTGTCGTCGATGTTGCGGTTTGCCTCACAGATGGTTCCTATCACAGCGTCGATTCCTCGGATCAGGCTTTCAAGACCGCGGGACGCATAGCCATGTCCGAAGGCATGCCGCAATGCGCACCGGTTCTTCTGGAACCTGTTATGTCCGTCGATATCGCCGTTCCGTCAGATGCGACGGCGAAGGTCAACGCGATCATTTCTTCGCGGCGCGGGCAAATTCTCGGTTTCGACAGCCGTCCCGGATGGGAAGGCTGGGATCTGGTTCAGGCACATATGCCCGAATCGGAAATCCAGGATCTGATTGTAGAGCTGCGCTCGGCAACCGCGGGTGTCGGGACGTTCAGTTTTGAATTCGATCATTTGTCCGAACTTACGGGCAAGCTGGCGGACCAGGTCATGAATGAGCACCGAGATCAGGCCGCCTGATCCAGATCAGGTTCAGACATAGAAAATCGGGGCCGAACGTTTCGGCCCCGTTTTTTGTGCAATCCGAATGACAGGAAATTCTGGGAACAGTCAGTCTTCGTCGAAAAAGGCGAAGGCCCGCATTTCGATACTTTCCCGGGGTGGTGCATCGGGACGTGTTGTCGGATCGTCAAAAGAAGTATGCGCCGTGTAGCGGGTCGAAGTGTTCTTTCCGGAATCATAGACTTTAAAAACGATGGCTTCGTTCTTGGTCATCTCCGGAAAATAATACCATTTGTGATTTGGGTTGAAGGCGATGTGGTAAGTTTCCGCTGTGCGGTGGGGGTAATGCCGGGTGAGTTTGACCAGGGCTTCCTCTCTCAGGGATCGGGCATCGCAGATCGCCAGCGGATCCGTCTGGATGGGGAGTCGAATGGCTCGCCACACCTGAATTATGGCAAATCGTTTCTTGAGGCGCGCTTCGGCTTCGTCCGCCGGCAGCATATCCCGGATCCGTTGCCGGGCCGAATTTTCCGTATAGTCATTGTGGACGCCTCTGACCGGAGGGCGAACCTTGTTGGCTTCCCTGTCGGCTTCATCGGCAAACCGGACGGTGTGGTCGAAGACAAAAACATCATCGGCACCTGAATGCTCTTTGATCAGGTCGGCGATTTCCGGGTAGTAGATCGACTTAATTTGTGACTCGTCCAGGAAATTATCCACCCCTGTTACATGATCGACAAAGGCGAAACCATGGGTCGCAACGTTGAATTCGTGCTTGAGGGGACGGCCATCGGCTATGTCAACCTGGATTTCTTCATAGGTCGCCGTAACAGTTTTGTGTTCGTCTTCAGGGCGGTCGACATAGTGAACGGGTAATACGCCATTGTCGACGATATAGTTCAGGGGCGCCTTGATGGTATTCCGGACCTGGGCAGATTCTGTTACACTCATGTTCTTCTCCCTTACGAGTTCTTGCTCCTGGTATATTAAACCTGGCAGAGCATATCAAGCAGTCGGAGGCGTGCATGACCGGTGGAAAGCTCTTCCAGACCAGCGGAGCTACCGCGCTGCAGTGCCAGTTCTTCACCCTGTTGTTTCGGTTCAGCCTGTTTCGTCATCCTTCCATTTGACGTCATAATGGGCGCCATCACAGAAAGGTTTGTTGCCGGACTTGCCGCAGCGGCAGAGGACAAATTTTTTCCGGCTCGCCCCTTCAGCCCATCTGACATCTTCGATGTCCGCATTGCAGACATGGTACGGACCATTTTTTTCAATTCGGATGTAGCAGTCGTCGGGTTCCAGGTGAGTTTCAGGTCCCGCCGGTTCGCTGTATCTGAGAGCGCCGGACGGACAGGCGGCGACAATTTTTTTTATGTCATCGGCGGAACCTTGATCCGGATCGACCCAGGGCTTGCGTGACGGGTCGAAAACGGCCGCCAGACTCATGGAACACTCAGCGGCATGGGAGCAGAGAACTTTGTTGTAATAGACCGTTATGTCTTTTCCCTCGTATGTGTACACTTTATCCCGTGCCGTGACATCTTCCGGAGCGCTTTTGAATTCGATTGCCATATGGCTGCCGTCGCAAAAGGGTTTTCTTTTAGAAGCGCCGCATCGGCAAAGTGCGATGACCGGTCGCATAGGTACTTCCGAACCATCTGTATTTTCAAGGCGCGGAAGATTCTTGATGACCAGAGGACCATCCTCGCGTTCTTCGATTGCAACTTTGCTTTCCGTTTCTTCGGACATAGTTGGACTCCAGATTGTCTCCACTCGGGACGAAACATGACTTATCGATCATGTTAGTCAAGTTTGATCCCCGTTTCTATGATGATTTGGATAAATCAGATGATGAAGCTGCAGCAGGACTGAAGTTCTCAATACAAGCAAGGATAAGGAACTTACTCGAAAGCCAGTTCGCCGGAACCGCTGAAATGATTGCTCCGGGCAAACCAACAGGCCGGGGCAGACCCATAGGCATTGTGTCTTTGTATGCGATTTTACGCAGGCAAACTTACGGCCTCGATTTGATCGGATAGATCAAACAGGCTTTGAGTGTTCGGCGATATTCGGAAATCAGCTACTTGCTGGCAAAGGCCCATAGTCGCTTGCGAATGCGACGCAATTCAGCTTGTGAGAAAGGGTATTTGGTACTTGCTTCCATGGATGCGGGAATATCCTGATCAGAAACATCTGTCGACATGGAAAGTTTGAGTCGGATTGTCGTTGGATTGTAATTCTGTTGATCAATGCTCTCCTCACGAGAGCCTGGCGCATTAAACATCTTAAATCTACCCCACTAAGTCCATTACAGCCTGAAACATTATGCTTAATATAGGAATAATATGGCATGATTAAGAGGTCGAATTGAACAAGTATTTAAAGATTTCCGGAAAATTGACAGAACGAAAATTCCATGTCCAGGTTCCAAAATCGGGAAGTTCAATTTATATCTATGTAAGCAATGGGTTAGGATGGTTCTGTCGCGATGTTCTTTGTCAGCAGAATCTCTATGATTTCAAAAAATATTCAGGGGAAAATCAATGAAACACACAGTAGGACAGGTTGGCCTGGGAGTTATGGGTTCGGCATTTGCGGTGAACCTAATGAAAAAAGGATTTGACGTTGTCGGTTATGACATAGACGCGGAGAAGTTGCTGGAACTGCAACAGCAGGGTCTGAAACCGGCGACTTCGCCTGCAGATGTGGGTCGTAAGGCCAATGTGGTCATTACCTCACTCCCTTCGCCGGAAGCCTTTCACGCTGTCATGACTGGCAAAGACAGTCTGAGCGATGCCTCAAACGATGATCTTGTCGTCGTTGATGCCTGTACCCTGACTATCGACGACAAGATGACTGCCTTTGAAGCTCTCGCGGCAAAAAACATCACGCTCCTGGATTGTCCGGTTAGTGGTACAGGCGCACAGGCGGCAAACGGCGATCTCGTTCTACTGGGCAGTGGTGATCAGCAAGCTTTCGAAACTGTCCGACCGGTGCTGGAGGGATTCAACCGCGAAGTCCGTTATATCGGTGCCTTTGGAGACGGCAGCAAGATGAAATTTGCGGCCAATATTCTCGTCGCCATCCACAATGTTTCGGCAGCAGAAGCCATGGTATTCGGCATGAAGGCCGGGCTCGAACCACAAATGCTCTATGATGTTCTCACCAAGGGAGCGGGAACCTCGCGCATGTTCGAAATGCGTGGACCGATGATGGTCGAGAATGATTATGATTCAAATGTCAGCGCCGCAATGACCATTCAGGACAAGGACATGAAAATCATTGCCGCCTATGCGGAGAAGATGAAATGTCCGACCCCCCTTTTTTCCGCGACATCGTCTTTCTATAGGGCGGCCTTGCACAAAGGGTTGGAAAACAGCGACACCGCATCGGTTTGTGCCATTCTCGAGGATTTGGCAGGATTGAAACGAAAAGGCTGAGAATCAGTTTGCACCAGGAACGTTTGAGTTTTGTGTCCGACGATCGCATAACAGTTGGTGGGGCAGTTTTCCTATTCTCCAAAAGTTGATTTAACGAAATTTCGGTTTCGGTATTAGGATGTGGGGGATGAACAATGTCGGGAGACTGCCATGCTGATAAGGTCGCATAAAGGTTGGGAAATTCCGGAATCGCGGGTAACGCCTGAAACCGTCGCCTTGAACAGGAGAACTCTCCTCACCGGTGCCAGTGCCCTGACAGCTGCCAAGACCATGGGGCTTGGTACGGCCTTTGCTGCTGCCGATCCGACCCTTGATCTCTATCCGGCTGAGGAGAATACGACTTACGAAGCCGGCCGGCCGGTGACCGGAATGCGTTTCAATCTGACGTATAATAATTTTTACGAATTCGGACCCCATAAGAAAATCCACAAAGCGGCCCAGAATCTGGTCACCCGACCCTGGGAAATACAGATCGCGGGGGAAGTTGAAAAACCATTTACAATTGCAATTGATGATCTGATCCGGAAGATTCCCTTAGAAGAGAGAATATATCGCCATCGATGTGTTGAGGCCTGGTCGATGACAGTCCCATGGACGGGTTTCCCCGCGCGCAAATTCGTCGAACTTGCCAAGCCCCTCTCCAGTGCCAAATACATCCGCATGGAAACATTCTTCAATCCTGAAGTTGCCACCGGGCAAAGACCGAGCCTGTTCCAGGCTACTCTTCCCTGGCCCTATGTCGAGGGAATGACGATGGCCGAGGCGAACAATGACTTGGCACTATTTGTAACCGGCGCCTATGGAAAACCCTTGCCCAAGCAGATGGGCGCGCCGTTCCGGCTGCATCTGCCATGGAAGTATGGCTTTAAATCCATCAAGTCCATTGTCAAAATAGAGTTCACGCGCGACCGTCCAAAGAGTTTCTGGGAAGCGATCCTGCCGCGGGAATATGGTTTCTGGGCGAACGTCAATCCGAAAGTGCGACATCCGCGCTGGAGCCAGGCAACGGAACGTGTGCTCGGGACAAATAGCCGGATTCCCACGCAGCTCTATAATGGCTACGGCGCGTGGGTCAGCGATTTGTATAAGGATTTGAAAAGCGAGCGCCTGTGGATGTAGTCGCCGGAAGGCGCCGCGACAATTGCTGTCTTAATTTTCGAATGCGGTCGGGCCCAAAGGCAGTTGTTTACGCCCTTAAATCAGGATCCCATTACTTCGAGACAAATTTTGCCATTGGCAACTTTAACATTCTTGGAGTACCGCACAGGCAATTCGATACCGGATATCTCGCAGAACTCGACGAGGCTCTGTTTCACAAGTTTTTTCGGCAACTCCTTGGTGATCGGCGTCTCAAATTCTGGCGTTTTGATCAGTAGGGACAAGACGTCGGAACTAACCGTGGACATGTGGGCGCGGGTGATTTGTCCTTCGGGGAGTTGGTGAGATTCGAGCTTCAGGTTTGCCTTGTTCAAGGCTTCTCGAAT
>CAJHZG010000107.1_pt1 | contig 10168 bp, 11 predicted proteins | sample 9198901 | NCBI WGS metagenome assembly CAJHZG01 (sample SAMEA7708382, study PRJEB35096) | sediment metagenome | biome: marine neritic benthic zone biome [ENVO:01000025]; feature: sediment [ENVO:00002007]; material: shallow marine sediment [ENVO:03000034] sea grass bed [ENVO_01000059] ... | reverse complement strand
GTAGTTCTCTCGATGTTCCCTGCAATTTCCACCTCAGATTCACCCCCCTGTTTGAGGAGGTCCCGGTAGTCGGCTTGAAGTTTGCTATGTAGGTCCTGTATCGCCTGTACAGTATGATCCTGTTGTGCCTGTTCCGATATCTGGATTGGCGCTGCAACATTGGTGGTAACGACACTCTCAACACTGTTGACGAGTTGTTCGAGCATTGTCTCGAGTTGCTTGGGGAACCAACGGATATCCTCGCGCATACGCGCAATCGTCGCCATGGCAATGAGCCATTCAGCCGCATCTTTATAGTTTTCCGGCGTTAAGCGGATCAGCTTGTCGAGGGCTTCCTGCTGCTCGAAGTAACCCTCGGTTTTCAATTTTCCGTTGTTGGCTTGAAGCTTCTTTTCCGCAGCTTCAAATTCAGTTCTGGCTTTTTTAAAGGGAGATATTTCCATTGTTCAAACCCATACGCATCACACAAAAGGTCTAAACATTCCTGCTCAGACATATCCACACAGCTTCGAGCATGAGGCTTTTTGGTAAATGAATTGCTAATTTCAAATGCGGTCCGGCCAATTGTCTGGTCGAAGCAGGGGACAATTTTTGTAACGAATTCTCGTTAAGCCGGGGGTTGAACCGAGCTTTCCCGCAGAATGAGCCAGTAGTTTGCTCCGAATATGACGCAGGCACCTAAAAGAACCCAGAAATCCAGCGCTTCCTGATAGATGAGGAATCCTACGAGCGTGATGAGCGGCACCCGCAGAAAATCCATTGGAAAGATAACCGAGGCATCGGCGATTTGAAGAGCCCGGGCCATGCCGTAATGAGCGGTGTTGCCCGTAATAGCAACGAGGAGGATCCACGGCAGGTCTGTGATGCCCGGCCAGATCCACTCGGAATAAGCAAACGTCAGTGACAGAGGTGTTTGCAGAAGTGCCATATAAAAAATGATGGCGACCGGTGCGTCGGTGCGGGTCAGGATTTTTGTGAAGATCAGTGAACAGGCAAACCCAAATCCCGCGAACAGGACAATGAAAGCAGCGGGATCGACAATGGCAACACCGGGACGGATAATAATCAATACCCCGAGGAAACCGCCAATGACGGCAAACAGCCGCGCCGGGGTCATTTGCTCCTTCAGGACAAAAGCGGCGATGATTATAACCCAGATCGGTGCCGTAAACTCCAGAGCAAATACCTCGGCCAGGGGCAGCAGCGTCAATCCGAGAAACCACGAATATTGCGCGCAGAAATGAATGGAATGACGGGCCAGATGCAGTCCCGGTCTCCGGGTTTTCAAAATATGCAGGCCGGACAGGAACACGAACGGCAGGATGAACAACAGGCCACCGAAGCTGCGAAACACGAGAATTTGGAATACCGAAATATGTGAGCTCAATTCACGCGCCGATATCGCCATGAGCGTGAAGGAGGCCAGAGCAACAGACATCCAGGCGGCGGCACGTATGACGGGCGACTGCATATTCATTGTCTAAGGCTCGCTTGTGCAGAATGCGATCCGCGGTTGGATCAAAAATTTGAAGACCCACGAAATTACGAGAATTGGCAGCAACGAAATTTGTGGCGATTGATGAGGGGCAACAATGACAAAATAATTAGTCTGTCACCAGAACTAAATTTTCTTTTGGATTTTATTCCGGTACGGGCAAGGAACTGGCAACGTGCTGTACCATTCTCCAATGGCCGTCGATTTTGCGGAAAATGTTGGAGGCGATGGTAAAGCTGCCACCGAGATTTTCCTCACAATAGACGATGGCTGTATTTCCGGTTTGGAGGACGACCGGGTTTTCCGGGAAAACTTTGGGAGGCACACTTTCAACCATGATTCGAAACCAGGAATCCATCACATCTTCAAAGCCGTCGATGGCCGGCCAATTGGGATGAATTACGGAAACGTCGTTACTTTCGTGCCAGAGCTCCGACATGGCTTCGAAATTTCCACTCCGGAAGGATTTATAAAATGCGTCATTGACCGAAAGAATATGAGTTTTTTCTGCAATATCTCTGGACATCTCAAATTGTTCTTTCGCAATTTTTTTAGCGTTTGCAGACCCTTAAGTCATTATTCGTCTCACATTCCACTCCAGTTTAGGCCAAATAGATCGATTTGAAAATCCCTGAAACCAAGGACATGGCAACGAGGTAAACAAATTCAGTTCAAAGTAATCAACCTGCAACAATCTAGAATTAAGTCCTTAAAAGAACCTAGGGGGGCAAAGAGGTCTTTTGCGGTCAAGGAGTTCTAATGGGTTTTGGGAGTTCGGTCTTCGCAGTTGCATAAATTGCTGTTAATATTGAGTATTGACTAATTAACCACGCTCGATTGGCAGATTCGGACGAGTCTGCACAAAATACCAGTTAGCCGATATTCAGGAGGTGCCGAGATGCATCCTAAACTTGAAGCCTTTTCACAATCTTGCCGGGAAATTCTTTCTCAGTCCCATTCCAGGGAAGCGCTGGAGCAGATCAAGAACAACCTTGAGCCCTTACTAACGGATCCGGACTTTATTTCTACCTATCTGGGACCCGATAATAAGAATGAGCGCGAAGTTCTATACGAAGACCCGGATCAGAAATTCTGTATCCTTGCCCATGTTTACGAAGGTCCCAAAACAGGTCAGCCCCATGATCACGGGCCTACCTGGGCGATTTATGGTCAAGCAGAAGGGGAAACGGAGATGTCGGAGTATCGCATTCTGACACCACCGGAAAACGGGGCGCCGGGCCAGGTGGAAAAGGTCAAAACCTATGTTTTGAAACCGGGCATGGCGGAAGCCTATGAAGCCGGACAGGTGCATGCCCCGAAGCGGGAAACAGGAACACGTCTGGTGCGTCTCGAAGGTCAGAATTTGGCCGGTGTCAAGCGTGAGCCGTTCAAGATGGCCTAGTCAAAAATTTCTGGGCCAACTCTGATCCATGTGAGATAAGTACCGAAAGGAATTGTTTGTGTCATTGACGGTTGTTGCTCGTATTGAAGCAAGCCCGGAGCATGCGGACGTCGTGAAAACCGCGCTACAGGCCCTCATTCCACCGACGCTGAAGGAAGAGGGGTGTCTCAACTATAATCTCTATCAGGACAATTCCCAGGAGAATCTGTTTTTCTTCTATGAAAATTGGACAAGTGAATCCCATCTGGATGTGCATTTGCAATCGGATCATATCGCCGCTTTCAATGACAAAGTCGGTGATCTGATCGATTCCGTCGACATTCGCAGGGTTCGCGAAGTTTCCGCCTGATCAATCAAATAAAGGTCATCTCGTTTTATGAGTCGATTACATAACAAGATTGCAATTGTCACCGGTGCCGGTGGCGGAATCGGACGCGCCATCTGCCGGGCATTTTGTCGGGAGGGTGCAGCGGTGATTGCCATCGATATCAATGCCGATACCGTAAGCGCTACTGTCGAAGAGATCGTCGGGGAGGAAGGACAGGATGGCCGCTGTGTCGCCTTTGTCGGGGATGTGGCAGATGAAGAAACGGCTATCGAAGGCGTTCGCCTGGCGCAGGAAAAGTTCGGCGCTCCCAATGTCCTCGTGAACAATGCGGTTTTCGATTTGCCGTTTGCCCCACTGACGGATATCTCACTGCCAGACTGGCAACGGACGCTCGATGTCAATCTGACAAGCGCTTTCCTGATGTCCAAACATGTCATTCCCCCCATGGCTGGCGATGGGGGCGGCAGTATCATCCATGTGGCGTCACAACTCGGCGGTGTGGCGCGCCCCGGGCGGCCCTGGTACTGCGCGGCTAAAGGCGGTCTCGTCAGTCTGGCCCAGGCGATGGCTGTCGATCATGCGCATCAGAACATACGGGTAAATTCCCTATCGCCGGGACCCGTTGAAACCGGACGATATGTAAAGAATTTCGACAGCGTCGAAGCAGCACGGGCTTCCAATTATACGCTATATGAACGATTGGGCGAGCCGGATGAAATTGCCAACGGAGCCGTCTTTCTGGCGAGCAATGAATCCTCATTCATGACCGGGGCGGACCTGTTGATCGATGGAGGCTATTGTGCCGTTTGACCAGACGGAGAGTGTGCAGGTCTTTATCGAAAATGAGGCAGAGTCTTCGATCAAAAATACCTATGATGAGAGAACCCTCGCATTTATCAAGTCGGACACGGTGTCCAGTCCCTATCCCTTTCCCTATGGATTTGTTGTCGGCACGCTAAGTGGTGATGGAGACTGTGTCGATTGCTTTGTCGTTACGGATCAAGGCCTGAAGTCCGGTTCACTTGTGGAATGTAAACCGATTCATCTTCTCGAACAGTTGGAAGACGGTGAAGTGGATCACAAGGTTCTGGCCGTTCCCGCAGACAAGTCAGGGGAAATTGGAGATCCCGAGGTCGAGGCCATCCGCGGCTTCATCAGAACGGTTTTCGCTCACGTGCCAGGCAAGACCATGGAACTCGGTGCGCTACATGCCGCGGATAAGGCACGGGAATATATCCGGCGCTGCACGACGTAAATCCGGAACCGATAAAGAAAATGCCTTCTGTGCTGAATTTTCGCAGAAGAGAACAGCATGCTCATTCCATGAGCGCTCTGAGCTCGCTCACTGCGTACTCCGCAAATTCCGCATCATTTATATGAAGATCAAGTTCAACAATGAGATCCTGATCGATTCCCTTATAAAGAGTATCAACAAATACGGCGTCTGTTTCCGGTTGCAACCATTGACCCCGGATTTCGCCGGTCACGCTTTGGGTGGGAAAGCTTGTCATCTGGCTAAAACCCTTCTTGGGAATCAGAATCTTGAAAGGTCCCGCTGAATTCGAGAGATTGTCGATAAACATCCGAGCCAGGGTCTTGAATTCCTGCGCATTGCTGCGCATCAGCAGAATTTCCTGATTGTACTGATAAAATTCGCGGTCTTTATAGCGGTCGGGAACCTCGCCCACCCACCAGTTGGAGAAGTCCAGACATCCGGGAACAATAATCTGGGGAAGGCCTTGTGCGGCGGCACTTTTCAGGCGGTCGGGTCTGGCGCTGTAAACACCGCCGGTGACGACATCGGCCAGCTCGGATGTAACGAGGTCGATGATTCCCTGCAGTTCACCGGAGCGCGCCAGGCTTTCCAGGGCTTTGCCGCCAGGACCGGAAGCATGGAAATGGATAACTTCACGGCCCTCAGATTCCAGGGCCGCGGTTATGCGGTCAACGGTAATCTGAATATTCCCGAAAGATGAGACACCGATTAGAGGCGGGTGGGAATCAATCGTATCCTTTAACTGCCCTCCCGCCCGGCTCATAGCGGTGATCCCGTAGGCCGCATTTTTCATAATGGCATCGGTAATCCGGTTCCGGAAGATATCGCCAATTGTTGGAAACATGGCGATGTCGCTCTGGGCAACATACCACTGCACCGCAGCCGTCGCCGCCACCGGGGTAATCATGATTTTAGGTAGGAGTGGCGGTAGCGAACGCATAACGCCGCAGGCCATCGTTGATCCGTTGGCGCCGCCGATGCCGACAATTCCGCGCAAAGCCCCGGTATCCATCTTGTCTTGTAAGCAATTTTGCGCTGCGTCGAGCATCATTTGTGAGGCTTCGGCCCGGGAGACATCCCCAAGCCCGGTGAACTCAACTCCATCGTGATCCAGGGGCAGGGTAGTCACAACTTCAGGGAGTTTGTGATTGTGCCCGCGAAGAGACAGATCGACCACCCAGGGCTCGCCACCGGCTTCGGTGAGATGGCGGCAGAAGGCTTCAGCGATTTCAAACTTGCTGTCCAGGGTGATGAGGACGGCGATCTGCGGGCGGTTAGCAGCCATCGCTATTATCTCTTCAATCGCACGGACTTGAATCCCTGCGTCGCTTTAGGAACCGACTCTTCAATAGGAAAGCGCTCCGCCGAGGATCCCCCCACATAACCGTCGAGGCGCGGCTCTTTGTCCAGAAGTGCCGCAAAATCCTGTGGTGTTTCAATAAAGCCGCCATGAACGGTGATAATGCGATCCGGAAAATCGGCTTTGAGAGCATCGCAAATCGATTGTGTCCTTTTTAGCGACGCTTCATAGTCCAGCACGGTCCTGGAACCGATGGTTCCGCCGGAACTGTTGCCGAAATGGACGATAATATTATCGACACCGACAGCGGCCATGGCCAGTGCTTCATCGACGGTGGTACAGAAGGCTTTCGTGAACAGGCCTTGTTCAGAAGCAAATTTCAGGGCATCGACTTCTTTCTGGTAACCCATGCCTGTATCCTCCAGATCGCGCCGGAAATTACCGTCGATCAGGGCCACCGTCGGACAATTCATCAAACCCTCATACCCTGCATCAATGAGTTTGCGGATGAAGACATTCATATCGCGGGTTGGATCTGCCGCCAGTATACCGGCTATGACCGGACAATCCTCGACGACATTGATCAGAAAACGTTCACCGATTTCCAGGGTTATGGCATTGGCATCCCCAATGGGGAGATAGCCGGCCATGGAACTCAGGCCCTGCATTCTGAAATAGGCGAGTATATGGGTGGTTATCATGTCGGCGCCGCCCTTGGCCGCCATTTTGCCGGTAATACCGGTTCCGCAGAGTGCGTCATATACCGGCCGTCCTGAGGAGATTTCGTTTCTCAGTCTTGTTAGGATTGTGTCTCTTGATAAAGCCATGGGAGGGAGTTTCCGTAGAATTGTCTCTAATTGTTCGAACTTTAGCGAAATTTAGCCTAAATTTCGAGCCTATCTTTCATCTCAAGTCTTGCGAATTTTTCAGAATGAATTACACAGAACCCGGACAATGAACTTTATTCCGGATCCATAAAGACTCAGATCCGGCAAACCGGCTTTTGAACAGCAATCAAATTATTACCATCAAATTTCACATCCCATGACTGCAGAACATGAGCGGCGGCGGACGTTCGCAATAATCTCCCACCCGGATGCGGGTAAAACGACCCTGACGGAAAAATTACTGTTGTCCGGGGGCGCTATCCATCTGGCCGGTCAAGTGCGGGAAAAAGGTAATAACCGACGGACCCGTTCCGACTGGATGAAGATCGAACAGGAGCGGGGTATATCGGTGACCAGTTCGGTCATGACCTTTGAACGCGACGGGCTGGTATTCAACCTTCTGGACACGCCGGGTCACGAGGATTTCAGCGAAGACACTTATCGCACCCTGACGGCGGTGGATTCTGCGATCATGGTCATCGATGCGGCACGGGGTATTGAAAGTCAGACCCGGAAACTCTTCGAAGTGTGCCGAATGCGCGATATTCCCATATTGACCATGGTCAACAAGCTTGATCGGGAAGCCCGGGATCCGTTCGAAATCCTCGATGAAATTCAGGAAGTTCTTACCCTCGATATTGCACCGATGCTGTGGCCTATCGGAATGGGCCGGGACTTCTATGGCTGCTATGATTTGCAGAACAAGAAATATCTCACTTCCAGCCAAGGCCGGGGTGGGGTCTTTGATTCAGAAATGCCATGTTCCGATCTCGACGATCCTGCAATCACGGACCAGGTTCCCGAAAATATTCTGCAGGAAGCCGGGGACGGGATTGAACTGGCTCGTGCCGGATATTCGGATTTTGATCAGGAAGCCTATCTGGCCGGCTATCTGTCGCCGGTCTTTTTCGGTAGCGCATTGAAAAGTTTTGCTGTCAGCTCGATTGTCGATTTTATTGCTCAACATGCACCGTCTCCCCGTCCTAGTCCGGCAGACACCCGCACCATCGAACCCAGTGAGAAATCCGTAAGCGGTTTCGTTTTCAAAGTGCAGGCCAATATGGACAAAAACCATCGGGACAGGGTGGCGTTTCTGCGTATTTGCTCCGGTGATTTCCGTCGCGGTATGAAACTCCGTCAGGTCCGCACGGGCAAAGATGTTATGATGCATAGTCCCATCTTTTTCTTCGCCCAGGATCGGGAAATTGCCGAGAATGCCGGACCAGGCGATGTCATCGGCATCCCCAATCATGGAACCGTGCGGGTCGGGGATACGTTCACCGAAGGGGAAGATGTTCGGTTTACCGGATTGCCGGTGTTTGCACCAGAAATCCTGCGGCGTGTGCGACTTGGCGATACGTCCCGTATCAAACAGTTGCGTCAGGCTCTCGACGACCTCGCCGAAGAGGGACTGGTCCAGGTCTTTGTTCCGGCAATGGGATCTCAGCGTATTGTCGGTGTGGTCGGACTGTTGCAGCTGGATGTTCTGACATCCCGTGCAAAACAGGAATATCGCATCGATATCGACTTCGAGGCCATCCCTTATGACACCGCCCGCTGGCTGACTGCCGAGGAACCAGCGGTTCTCGACAAATTTCTCAATGCAAACAAAGCAAACATAGTGCGTGATCGTGAAGATCGTCCGGTTTTTCTGGCCAAGAGCCTGTGGGAGCTTGACTACACGATAAACAAAAACGAAGGCATTACTTTTCTGAAGACCCGCGAACTAAAATAGTTTGCTGATGCCCGATTTAAATTTCTGCAGAATCGTAGTGATTGTGCTAAGTGTCGAACCCAGATGGATCCGGTTGGATTGTACCCAATCAATCACTGGCCAGGTGTGAAACTCATCTAACGAGTTATTTGTCTTTTGCGATAACTCTCCACAAAGTCCAAAACCTATAGGAGGAAACTATGTCTGAGGTGAATCGTGTAAATCATATGAGTGATGATGTGTTTGTCGTAACCCGCGGCGGTGAAACTCAAGCACTCTTTCCCCATGCGGTCAGCGTCTCCGGCGGCCGTACAGTCTATCTGTCTGGTCAGCTTGCCTATGACAAGAACGGCAACAAAATCAACAGCGACATGGCCGCGGAAATGCGCCAGGTCTGTGAGAATTTGAAGGCAGCGCTCAAAGAAGTCGGCGGTGATTTGATGGATATTACAAAAGTCACCACCTATGTGACCGACATGAATGAATTCTTCAAATGTCTCGATGTGCGCCGGGAGTATTTGGGAGACGCTTTCCCAACAAGCACGACAATTGAAATCAGCCGTTTGGCCGACCCTGAACTGACCATCGAGATAGAGGCCTGGGCCCACGTTAAGGACTAAAAATAATAGAGGTCACTACCTATGAACCCGGTCAGCCAACGCTTCCGGGTTCGGTTTGTTTGCCATAATCAGCCGGACGTGTAGCCCCCATCCGCGTGCAGGGTTTGGCCGGTATAAAAGTCCGACGCTTTGGATACGAGAAACAGCAAAGGACCGGCGAGATCCTCAACTTCGCCAAGCCGGCCTTTGGGAATTCGCTTAAGAAAGTTAGCGTTGACTTCCCGGGACGCCTCAGTCTCCTCAAACATCCAGTCCGTAATTGTTGAACGGAATACAATCGGAGCAATGGCATTGACGTTGATGCCGTCCTGTCCCCATTCGCACCCCAGGGCGCGCGTGATGCCATTAACGGCAAATTTGGACGCACAGTAGGCGGTATATCCCGAGGGGTGACCGAGAGAGCCACGCGCCGAAGAAATCAGGACAATTTTGCCTCCATTGCCCTGTTTGAGCATTTGGGCACCGGCTGCTTTGCACATCAGCCAAGAGATCATCAAATTGACGTCCATAACATTCTGGAAGCGTTCCGGTTCCATATCGACAATTTTGTCGACATCGTTGATACCCGAGGCAACAACCAGAATGTCGACGCGGCCGAACTGGTCGACGGCGCTGTGAATGATTTTTTCACTGAGCGACTGGGTATGGGGTTTGGAAATATCCGTCGTGATCTCGCCCACCTCGGCACCGAGCTGGCGGCATTCACCGGCAATAGCTTTGGTATCATCGGCCGCGAGAAGCAGCTTTGCTCCCGCACCTGCGAGTATTTTGGCCGCCATGCCGCCAAGTGCACCGGAAGCGCCGGTGATAACGGCGACCTTATTCTTGACATCGAAAAGAGTGCTTGGGTTCTGGTATATATCCATTTTCCTATCCCTTGGTTTTATCGCTGAACGGGGCCTGACCGGGTTTGTCCGGAAACCTCTTCACCGGCATTTTCAGGTAGTCTCAACATCATGAACACGGACAGTGAGGCTATTGCAGATACCGTGAAAAAGGCAATCATGAAATCATTGGTATTCATGGGACCAGAATGGCTTGCTGCGGAAATTTCGAGAACGATCGCAGCCAGTGCCACGCCCATGGACAAGGAAATGCGCTGGGAGACTGCCGACAAAGTCGTTGCCCGGCTCATATTGGCCTGAT
>CAJHZG010000049.1_pt1 | contig 10309 bp, 6 predicted proteins | sample 9198901 | NCBI WGS metagenome assembly CAJHZG01 (sample SAMEA7708382, study PRJEB35096) | sediment metagenome | biome: marine neritic benthic zone biome [ENVO:01000025]; feature: sediment [ENVO:00002007]; material: shallow marine sediment [ENVO:03000034] sea grass bed [ENVO_01000059] ... | reverse complement strand
TACACGCCTTCGCTTTTAAGGGCGATTCGTGCACAAATTAAGGAGCAATTGTGGTCCTTAATCGAGGCAATTGTGGCTGCACAATCTTGAAAAACTTAGAAATATCAAAGGTTTCAGTCCTCTATTTCCATGATGAGATCTTTCGCATCAACCTGGGTACCGGCTTTGACATGCATCCGTGAAACCCTGCCGTCTTTCTCGGCGTGTATCATGGTTTCCATTTTCATGGCTTCGATAGTGACCAGTACATCCCCTGATTTGAGCTGCTGGCCTTCTTTGACTGCGACTGTCGCAATCATTCCGGGCATTGGCGCTGCCACATGGTTTGGATTGTCGACATCTGCTTTCGGACGATGTTCTACTTTCTCGGCAGCGGTAGAGTCGATCACACGTATGCTTCTCGGAATTCCGTTAACTTCAAAAAACACACGTACATTTCCATTGTCGTCCGTTTCTCCGATCGCCTGACAGCGAACTATCGGTGTAACCCCCACATCAAGATCGATGGCGATCTGGTCGCTCGGTTGCATACCGTAGAAAAATACCGGTGTAGGAAGGGATGATACAGGGCCATATTCTGCCTGCCATTTGGCATAGTCAATAAAGACCCGGGGATACATGAGGTAGGAGTGCAGTTCGACTTCGCTGACGGTACGCCCGATGGCATCCTCAACCTCTTTTCGCTTTTCGTCGAAATTGGCGTCTTCGAGAAATTTCCCCGGGCGGTCTGTCAGGGGCTTTTCTCCTTTGAGGATTTTTTTCTGTAGAGATTTCGGAAAGCCGTTCGGGGGTTGTCCTAGGTCTCCGCGAAAGAAGTCAACCACGGATTCAGGGAAGGAAACCTCTGTCTTCGGGTTCTCGACCTCCTCCCTGGAGAGATTGGCGGAGATCATGGATATGGCCATATCACCGACAACCTTTGAAGATGGCGTAACCTTTACAATATCGCCGAACATCTGGTTCACCTCCGCATAAGCGCGGGCGACCTCATGCCAACGCTCTGCAAGTCCCATGGAACGGGCCTGTTCCTTGAGGTTGGTGAATTGGCCACCAGGCATCTCATGGAGATAAACCTCGGACGCACCAGCTTTATTATCGGCCTCAAAGGCGGCGTACTGGTTACGCACGGCTTCCCAATAATCGGAAAATTCGCGGATCGTCACCGGGTCAAGACCTGTTTCACGGTCCGTGTGCTTCAGCGCTTCGACGACAGAGCCGAGGTTAGGTTGAGACGTCAAGCCCGATAGGGAATCCATAGAAAGATCAACTGCATCTACCCCGGCTTCCGCTGCGGCAATAACTGAGGCGGCAGCGATACCGCTGGTATCATGGGTGTGAAAATGAACGGGCAGGCCTGTTTCTTCCTTGAGAATCCGCACCAGTTCCCGAGCTGCATCAGGTTTAACGAGACCAGCCATATCCTTGATACCCAGAATGTGGGTGCCGGCTTCAGCAAGTTCGCGGGCGAGGCGGACATAGTAGTCGAGATTGTAGGTCGGCCGCGAATGATCGTAGAGATCGCCGCTGTAACAAATTGATGCCTCGCAGAGTTTGCCGGTCTCGCAAACGGCATCGATGGTGACACGCATGTTTTCAACCCAGTTCAAGCTGTCAAATACTCGAAAAACATCGATGCCGCTTGCTGCAGACTGGTGGATGAACTTGCGCACAACATTGTCAGGATAGCTGGTGTAGCCAACCCCGTTTGATCCTCGGAACAAGGCTTGCAGGAGGACGTTGGGAAGCTTGCGACGAATGAGATGCAGGCGTTCCCACGGGCACTCTTTCAAAAAACGCATGGCGACATCAAAGGTGGCCCCGCCCCAGCACTCGACGCTGAAAAGGTCCGGTAACCGGTGGGCATAGGCTTCGGCGACGCTGACGAGATCGTGGGTTCGAAAGCGTGTTGCAAGTAGAGACTGGTGAGCGTCGCGCATAGTTGTGTCGGTGACCAAAAGGCGCTTCTGATCCCGCATCCAATTCTGCACTGCTTCCGGTCCATCAGTGTCTAGTATGTGTTTGGGGCCTTGTTTAAGCGCCTCATAGTTAAATCCGGGAATTTTAGGGGGCAGGGTATGTTCCGGAGGTCTTGGGCGGCCCTTGACCTCAGGGTTGCCATTAACATTTACATCGGCAATGAAATTCAGCAGGCGGGTGACCCGGTCGCGACGACGTGGAAAGTCAAAGAGTTCCGAATGGTCGTCGATAAACCTGGTCGTGTAGTCAGCCGCCTTGAAGTTCTCATGGTTGATCACATTTTCGACGAAGATCAGATTGGTGGCGACACCACGAATGCGAAATTCGCGCAAGGCCCGGTCCATACGGGCAATGGCCTCAACCGGGGTCTGGGCCCAGCTCGTTACTTTTTCCAGGAGCGAATCGTAATAGCGTGTAATGATGGCACCGGAATAGGCGGTACCGCCATCAAGACGAATACCGAATCCGGTAGCGCCGCGATAGGCGATGATACGTCCATAGTCGGGGACAAAGTTATTTTCGGGGTCCTCAGTGGTTATACGGCACTGGATGGCATGGCCGGAATAGGTGATCTCCTCCTGCCGGGGAACACCACTTTCCGGCTCACCGATCTTCGCGCCTTCGGCAATTTTGATTTGCGCTTTGACGATGTCGATGCCCGTAATTTCTTCCGTAACCGTATGTTCCACCTGGATGCGGGGATTCACCTCAATAAAGTAGAACTTGCCGGTCGGGACATCCATCAGGAATTCGGCGGTTCCGGCGTTCTGATATCCGGCTTCACGGGCGAGCTTCAGGGCACTTTCGCAAACTTCAGCTCGCTGAGCGTCGGATAGATAGGGTGCCGGTGCCCGTTCTACAATTTTTTGGTTGCGTCGCTGTATGGAACAGTCGCGTTCGAACAGATGCACAATATTGCCATGCTGGTCGCCGAGGAGCTGGACTTCCACGTGGCGTGCCTGTTCAATGAGTTTTTCCAGGTAAACTTCGCCATTGCCGAAAGCCAGTTCCGCCTCCCGCCTACCGGCTAATACTTCAGTTTCAAGACTTCCAGACTCGCGGATCACCCGCATGCCGCGTCCGCCACCACCCCAGCTGGCCTTAAGCATGACCGGATATCCAATTTTGTCGGCCAGGCGGTGAACTTCATTCATATCGTCAGACAGTGGACCGGTGGCCGGCATCACGGGCGTGCCGGCTTTCTCGGCAACAGCGCGGGCTGCGATTTTGTTGCCAAGGCCGCGCATTGTGTCCGGATCCGGCCCTACCCAGATAAGTCCGGCACCGATGACGGCTTCGGCAAATTCAGGATTTTCCGACAAGAATCCATAGCCTGGATGGACAGCATTGACGTTGGATTCGAGGGCAACATGGATAATTTCATCAAAGGAAAGATAGGCTTTTACCGGTCCGAGATCATGGCCGATCTGGAAGGACTGGTCGGCCTTGAAGCGATGTAGAGAAAGCTTGTCTTCTTCGGCATAAATCGCGACGGTGGCAATCCCCAATTCGTTAGCAGCGCGCAGCACCCGAATGGCGATTTCACCACGATTGGCAACAAGGAGCTTTTTGATTTTCAATGTAACACCTTCCCGTAATCTTTTATGGGCCTCTATTTGGATTCATCCCTTGTGGAGGCTCATCTTCTTATAGGGGATATCTTACCACGAGGCTGTTGTGATTTTGATTGGATTCCAATCTAGCGCGGAAACAGCAGAAATTCAGAGCCAACTGGTTCGAAATGCGCGCATTTTTCGACTAGCTCTATGAAAGGGACGCAATATGCCTGTGAGCTCAGGACTTGCCGGTACCCCTATTTGTAGAGTCATCCGATACCATTATTTGAGGACGGGATTGAGTTATTTCATTTGGCGGCCCGTACTGCTTGGTTACGGACTGATGCCGCCATTTTCTCATATAGCGGATACGTTCTAGTTCAGCGCGGCGGCGCAAAGGACGGAATGCCAGCAGCCAGCTTGCCGTTGTCGGGGCAATTCCGGGACCGCGGATAAAACGGCGATAATATTTCTGCAGCGGCCGGAACATGACGGTGACAAAATGATCGAAGCCGATGAGTGGCAGACTAGTGAGAAAGAAAGAAGCCGCAAAGCCGAAGATCAGGCTCCAGGGATCGATACCCAAGAATGAAGGAGAGTTGTTCTCTTCTGCCCATTGCTGAATCTCAATAAAATAACGAACTGAGAAATAGACACCGATTAGGAATATACAGGCGCGCATCCAGCGTGGGAAAAACCACAATTCCGCCTGCCAGACTCTAATTATTGCACCGACCGTCCCGTCCCGAGCTCGGGTACAATAGCTTACGAGCCGGTGATAGGCGTGGCCGCCAAGGACTGCGAACAAAAAAGTCAGGACTCCGGTCATGATGAGACGCCAGACCCCGCTTAGACTTTTGCGCAGGAAAAATCTTTTTAAAATTCCCGGAAATAGCCGGACGAGGAAGCGGGAGGCAACCTTCAGACCGTTGAGGGCAAACTGCCCGAGCCGGATCGCCCACTGCCAGAGAATAGCAATGGCTTTCGTGCCATAAAGGTAATCGATGAGAGCCAGACCGCCTCCCAGTATCAACAGGACGAACAGCACCACCAGAACCCGAATTGCGATAAGTTTGGAGAATACGATCCAGGTCATGGTCAAAAGATAGGCTAGAGTTTCAATTAAACAACACCAATTCCTGAACCGGCACTGGTTATCCGCATTCAATCCCCGGTTTTTTGTGGTTTCGTAAGAAAACTACCGGGTAGAAAGCCGATCAATCTCCAATCAACGTGGCAAGTTAATGACGTCATTGGAGTCTATTATGATGGGCCCTTCGATGAGTCGTGGTGCCAGATCCGATCGAGGTTCGATTCGGGAACCACCTTCGGTGGCGTCGCGACTGGAGTTTTTCCAGCCCCCCGGTCGCATGGAAAACCAATGCCGCCGTCGTCGAGGACTCGAATCCAGGCCAATTGGATAAATTGTGAGACGATCAGGTTCGAAGCGCATGCGCAGAAAATTCTTAAATTTCGTCTGTCGCTGAGCAGAGAATGTCCAGTCAATGTTCAGCTTTTTGAAATAGTACGAGAACAATAAGTACAATCCGAATACAAACCCGGATCCTAGGCCGCCCAACAGGAACATTTCCGGAGGATAGAGAAGCCGTTCCCAGAGATCCGTCGGCAGGAAGAAGAATATGCCGGCGTCACTGGCATATTTATCAAGGAGCGGGCGGAAGAATGTTCGGTTCGTATAAGTGAGAAAACAATAGAGAACCCACATTGTCAGGAGATGGACGGAAAAGTGCAGTGTGCCCGAAAACAGCCGACTTAAAGTTCCTCTTGTCCCTTTGAGCTTAGACTGGGCAATGGCGAAAAAGACATACCAGATCGCGGAGAGGAAGATAAATGCCAGAGGGCTGGAGGCAATACCCAGAGCCAATAGATAGGTGCTGTTGACAATCAGCGTTGCTGCTCCCCAGAGTCCGCGGGTTGACAGCCGTCCGTGATCTTCAACGGTTTTCAGGTAAATGTCTATGACACTAATGGTCCATGTGCCGATTGGCTGTTCGGGTGAGACTTCTTCCGGCATAGCCATGGGGGCGGGTTCGACCCGCACGGTTGGAGAATCCTCCGGGACGAACTCCCGCGTCCGGCGTTTTTGCAGCTTGTCGATCTTCTCCCGGAGCTGTCGTTTGACCTCGGTTTCCACCTCTTTCTTGATTACCTGGGTCTGTTCCGTCTGCAGATTATATTCAACTCTCAATTCTGAAAACGTCCAGGTAAGCAGCCAATAGATCATGGCCATTCCCAGACAGAACGACACATTGCGGAACGGAAAGAAAATATTGCCCAGGGCCAGTGAGCGGCTGCGCGCTTTCGTTGGATAAGCCGCCGGCTTCGTAGTCTGGGTCGAGTGTCCGTCTGTCGCCGAGGGTTCGAGCTTGCGGTCGAGATCAAAATCCAGGGGTTCACCCAGCCAGTTGAATTTGATTTCTTTTTCGAGATGATAGGTGCCGTGCGTATAAGCGCCCCCACCGCCGGCCGTAATCAGGTTGAAGTTACCAAGCTTGTCGGATTCGTTGTAACGGCAGTAAAGATGGCTGTCACCGGATAGTACGCCGCAGAGTTTCGCGCCTTTTGAGATGGGCATATCGATCAGGCTGCGCAGGTTGTCGCGTGCATAACCCTCAGCTTCAGTACCGAAGTAAAGCCAGGACGGTTGCGCCGTGCACAGAATAAACTTGTCGTTTTCTCCCATCTCGCCGGCAATGGTACTGAAGTAATCCAGCTGGCCATCGTCGAGATATTTGCTGAGTTGAATATCAGCACCCCAGATCCACCAATTGTGGGGCAGTCGCAGGGCAAAATAACTGCGATGTTGGCGTGTGAACCAGTTGCCGATCTTTGGTGATTTGTGAGTGTGCCTTTGGGTTCTTGCCCGGCAGAACAGGTCGTCGAAGGCTTCCAGTCCATCGAACCAATCGTGATTCCCGGGAATTGCAAATATATCGTGGGGCGCGTTATTCGATGCGACTCCTTCATCAGGAAAGGCGAGACTGTAAGGTGACACCATCCGGGATTCATACTCTTCCTGGGATGGCCAAGGATAGACCTGATCACCGCCAAGGATGAGAATTTGTCCGCGGGGAAGTTTTTCGTGCTCTGCGAGATCTTGGACAGGGGCGATTCCCGAAACCCGGTTGTCGCCTCGGAGTTCAGGTGCAGCAAGCATATAAGCCACGGAATAGGTAGAGTCGAACCCGTCACCAAGATCGGCGGTAAAATCGGCCCAGAAGGGTTCGCTGGAATTGACCGCATCAGTATAATTGTAGCGATCGACAAATTGTCGATATTCCTGCTCGTTGTCTTTTGTCGGGATGGGGTCCGAGAGATGCTGGATCATTCGTTGATCCGCATATTGCCCGAAGAGGCGAGATATCGACTGACGAAATCCGGCGCGCATGAGAAGGCGTGGACTAAACCACTGCACCATGTCAGGAAAGGAACTCAAATCCGTTGGCCGTTTCATTCCAACAACGCACTCCCTGTAACGCATCCACTTGAGGACCCGATATTACGGCAAACCGGGTCAAAACGGCCAATAGTTTGTGAACCTGGATTATTATCAACTATTGAATGTGGCCTGAACGCTTCACTCTCCGAGAGAAACCCTTTTAACTGTTGAGTTTCAGCTATCTAGTTGCGGATCATTTCGGTCTAAAGATCGGATCGTGTCACGTATTCAGAGTATTCCGAGGTCTAATCCAAGGGCCATGGCACCACCAAGTTCGCGACACTGATCAACAAAGGTCTCCTGGAAATCACCCTGCAGAACCATGGATTCTTGCACGAATTTCCAGCGGAGACCGGTGACAATGGTGCGGACGGCCCTGAGCGTCCCGGTGCCATCGTGACCGGCTCGAACGTAGAAGGCAAACGGTAAACCCTGGGTGTGTTCGAGGCATGGGTAGTAGGTGCGATCAAAAAAATCTTTCACCAGTCCACTCATGTAACCGAGATTTTCAGTCGTTCCGAGAATTAGGCCGTCGGACGCCATAACAATATCCGGTGTGGCCTCTTGAGGATCCAGTTCAATTATTTCGAGGTCAGCAACCGCCGCTGCGCGCGCACCCTCGACGACCGCTTGCCGCAAGCTGAGAGTATTGGGGGAAGGTGTGTTAGCAATGGCAACCAGCTTTTTCAAAAGGATGTATCCTAGCTTGTGTTCTGACAATTGTGGACGATGGGCCCATCAAAATTCCACTGCAAAAAATGACGTTTCTTGTGGAAGATAATTTAAATTCAATTCGAAACTACTGAAACACCAGATCCATTAAGGTACAAATTCATCATCGTCTCGGGGATCTGGTTGTCAATTCTTAATTTGGCCACATCAGAATTGAAAAGTTTGTGGGAACCTCGCGGCGCAACCGGATGAGTTGGCACAAGTGTTTGGATCGGAATCCCAAAAATTGCGAACTTGGCTCGAAGCCCTCGATGGCGACAGGGTGCGCGTCGATGCCTTGCCCGAGAGCATTCGCCAGAATTTTCTGCAGCGTGGTCTGGTTCAACAGGAAGGCGAGTATCTGTCTCTCACCTTTCAGGGGCAGATCGAATGCCACAAATTACGTTTTGGGCAAATGCCGAAATCAGGAATTGTATTTTTCAATAATAGGCACAGCGAAAAATCATGGTTTAACCGCCTGGTCTCCTGGATTTGGGGCATAGATACCCGTTGAGTCATCAGTTAACTCTGTCTTGATCAAATTGTAACCTAAAGCAAATCTATCGTGCCGACGATGTCATGCCTTGGCGTCGGCGCATTTCCCTATGTGACATATAGGTTGTCGCGGCAACAATGATGCAGCCGCCGACAATGACAAAAACATCGAGAGGGTCCGAAAACAGAAGAATGCCGAATAGAGTTGCCCAGACCAACTGCAGGAATGCAAAAGGTTGCAGCACGATCAGCGGCGCCTTGGTAAAGGCCTGGGTGATACAGTACTGGCCGGCAGTGGCAAAAAATGCAGCACCAGCCAGTAAAAGGAATTGGCTGAGGGAAGGCATTTGCCATTGGTAAACTGCGATCGGTAATAGAATCAGAGTGCAGTACAGAGTGAGCATGGCAACTATCAGACTGGATTCAGAGTCCGCCGTCTGTTTTTTGGCCAGCAGAAACGAGGCGGCAAACAGGGGAGATGCTATCAACTGCGCCAGCTGTCCGGTGGAGATTTCCTGGAAGCCGGGACGAAGTATGAGCAGCGCGCCTAAAAATCCGATTACGATAGAGAGGATACGCCGAATACGCAGAACTTCACCGAAGAAAAGTGCTGCTCCAATGGTCACAAACAGTGGTGAGAGGTACCCGATGGCCGTCACTTCGGCAATTGGGATCCGCGCCATTGCATAAAACCAGAATATAAATGCCAGGCTGTGCACACAGCCGCGGATGGCAAAATTTCTGTGCTGTCTAAATGTCAGTCGTGATTTGATCCCGCGAAGTAAAAATGGGAACATAAAAATTAGGCCAATCAGGAAGCGCATGAAAGCGGCTTCCGGTGCCGGCAAGGCTGTGCCGAGAAAACGGACAATGACCGCGACACCTACAAAACTGAGACCGCCGGTGATCATCCATGCGATTCCGACAAGTATGTGAGGACTTTCCAGATCGGGTAGAATTCGGCTGGTGACAGGCCTTTCAGCCATGGTTACTTATGTCAGGGCGCCAAATACCAGTTCGCAATACCGTCAACTTTTTTCTCCCATGCTCCACGGTCCTGTGCAGTACAGGATTATGGATGGCCAGCTCTGTTAAGCGGTCGCACAAATTATCAGGAATTCCAAGCACTATCTGTAGCAAGCCGGCTGCTGCAATTGGCAGATCGGGCCCTGTCAGGCGATATGAGCAGCAATTTGTTTGGTTTTAACCGCGCAGCGAGTTGACTTTAATTGGTGCCGATCAGTTTAGATGAGATCTTGCGATCAAACAGGCGTTCAGCATTTTTGTAAGCTATTTGTTCGGCGATCTCTCGCGGAAAGTAGCTCAGCCATTGGCGGTTAAGCGCAATGAGTTCCTCGTAGCGGGCCCACTGGCCGTTAACCCAGGTATCGGTGCCGACCATCAGCCGATCCGCATGACGCTCAATTACCTCGCGCCAGGCCGGGTCGATACTGTCACCTGCCAGAATATCAAGTTCGCGAAAAGACGTATCAGCGTAGAGGCTGGGATAGGTATCCATCATTATCCCGACAACTTCCGCCGGTTCGCTCATCCCCGCATGCGCCCAGATTATCGTCAACCGCGGTTCCAACTCATACAAGTATTTCACCGGCGTGGCCCCGGAGTGAATATGGATCGGAATGCTGCGTTTGAGAGCCATGGCGGTGATAGACTTGAGAAGGGGCTCATCAGTTGCATCCAAACGATGAATATGAAACTCACCAATGCCCTCATGGGGATAGGCTTCAAGGCGTTTCTTGATATAAGCGAGCATTCCCTCTGATTTAGTCCAGTTAGATGATCCAGCGCTGCCATGATAGGGACGCAGCTCCGGCACAATGCGGTTGGGGGCATGCTGCCATAGGCGGATCGTACCTTCATCGGGAGTCGAGGACACAAGGGCCATTGCGACGCCTGACTTGTCCATGAGTTCTATCACGGTTTCCACAGGGTAGGCGTCCCAGGCGGGTTCCTTGTAGTGCACGTGAGCATCGAAAATTGGGATATCTTTAATGGCCTCGCCAATTTCATCGGCCGTAAGCGGGGCAGTCAGCAGGGCGGTGATTAAACCGATAAGCGACAAAGTGACTGATTTATATTGTCTCATGTT
>CAJHZG010000014.1_pt1 | contig 10318 bp, 9 predicted proteins | sample 9198901 | NCBI WGS metagenome assembly CAJHZG01 (sample SAMEA7708382, study PRJEB35096) | sediment metagenome | biome: marine neritic benthic zone biome [ENVO:01000025]; feature: sediment [ENVO:00002007]; material: shallow marine sediment [ENVO:03000034] sea grass bed [ENVO_01000059] ... | reverse complement strand
GCGGCCATTCCCAATGCTGAGATCCGAACACACATTGACTTATGCTGACAATCTTCCACTACTCAATTCCATTTTTTTTGCCGGTCTACAGTGCCGGTCTACAGTGCCGGGATAACAGTTTTCTTCCCCCTAGACTTTCCCTAACCATTTAAACGGATTTTATAAAGCCCAAAACGATCGGAAAGTAACACGGTGGAGCTTACCTTAAAAGTTCACTCGCGAGCTATTTGATCCGTTAACAAAGCTGTGACCTCGGCGGTCCATCAAGGGTAAACATCAATTAAAAGCTTTTATATTTTTGCAGAAATTGACGGTTAATAGCGACAAAATGATGAATTGAGTTGTTAACTCTCAGGATGGCGCCGTGAACCCGGCGTTTGTCGATGATTAAAAGTTAGGCAGTGACAAGGCGCCCCTTGACCTCACCAACCCTCTTTAGTTCAGATCATCAGGTCAAAATTTTCCGATTGTTCAAAGAATTTCGGGTTGCCGAAAATCAGGACGGATTGCCGACCCCAAGATGCGTCGATGGACCGTATAAATTTCCCGATCGCACAGCGGTCAAAAAAGAAGCGCATCACGGAAAGTGCAAGGCAATGCCGGGAATTGAGCTCTGTACCGGTGATCCTCATGGGCCGGAGTCGCGTAATATCTGCGGGAATCAAATATTTGAAGAAATTTCTGCAATCCATACCAAAGCGGGTTGTCTGCGGGATTCAGGAGAATTTCTTGGGAAAAAGGCCGAGAAAATTGCAAGAAAAGGTATTTTATTGTGCACAAGCTGTTGATGTCGTGTGTAGAAGACGACTCAACAGTTTAATTCTCCCAGATATTCCAATTATTCTTGTCAAGTGGTCAAGGCTTATGCCCAATAACCCTATTGGCTTTGGCTACAGTGCCCTTGATAGTAAAGACCTTCGGCTAAAATTCCACTTACAGCCGGGGGTCTTTTTTTATTGGCTGTCCCACCCTGTTTTCCCATCCCATGCGTATAAACCATTATGAACCGACGCCGCCGCCCCATAGCCATTCACTGGTTCCGTCAGGATCTACGCCTGAATGACAATCCGGCTCTGACGGCCGCGGCCGAAAGCCATGACATTCTCCCGGTCTATATCCTGGACACGATCAATGCGGGCCATCATTTTCCGGGCGCCGCCTCGCGCTGGTGGCTGCACCGATCCCTGACCGATCTCAACCGAAATCTGGACGGCCATCTCAGATGTTACAGTGGCGACCCCGCAGAGATACTCAGGCTGCTGATCGATCAATATGCCGTTCAGGCGGTCAGCTGGAACCGGTGCTATGAGCCCTGGCAAATCAGGCGGGACAGGGAACTTAAAACCTCATTGCACGATCAGGATATCGAGGTCCTAAGTCACAATGGATCCCTGCTCTGGGAACCCTGGGAGGTGCTGAAGGGCGATAAAACCCCCTATCGTGTTTTTACCCCCTATTACAAGAATGGATGCCTGCAGAACAAACCGCCGCGCGCGCCCCTGCCCCGACCTCGATCTCTTGTTCTCAAACGCATCAAAGCGGTTTCGGCAAAAATTGCGGATCTCAACCTGCTGCCGAAATTTCGTTGGGACAGAAAACTCGAACCCCACTGGGGAATCGGGGAAGAAAGCGCCGGGGACCGGCTGAAGGATTTTCTGAACTCAGGCATTGAACAATACAGGGAGGGACGCGATTTCCCGGCCAAGACCCTGGTGTCTCGGCTTTCCCCTTATCTGCACTTCGGAGAGATCTCACCTCACCAGGTCTGGCACGCGGTTTCAACCCGGGCGCCGACGACGGCGGGGGAGAGTTTTTTGCGGCAGCTGGGATGGAGGGAATTCTCCTCCTATTTGCTGTTCCATTTTCCGAATCTGCCGGAGGAAAATTTTCAGAAGAAGTTCGATGCCTTCCCGTGGACCGAGGATGCGGCGACGCTCACGCTCTGGCAGCGAGGACAAACCGGGGTGCCCCTGGTGGACGCAGGCATGCGGGAGCTCTGGGACACCGGTATTATGCATAACCGGGTGCGCATGGTGACCGCCTCCTTTCTGGTCAAGAACCTGCTGCAGCACTGGCGCAATGGCGAGCGCTGGTTCTGGGACACGCTGGTGGATGCGGATCTCGCCAACAACAGTGCCGGCTGGCAGTGGGTTGCCGGCAGCGGTGCCGATGCCGCCCCCTATTTTCGTATTTTCAATCCGGTTACCCAGGCCAGGAAGTTCGATCCCGAAGGCGCCTATATCCGGCACTATGTTCCGGATCTTGAAAACCTGCCACTCAAATATCTGTTCTCACCCTGGGAAGCGCCGGATGAGGTTCTTGCGGACGCCGGTATCCGGCTTGGGGTAGATTATCCTCACCCCATCGTCGATCTCAAGGCTTCCCGGGCCCGGGCCCTCGAAGCTTTCAAGGAAATCTGACGTTTCCGGGCGGATCCGCAAATATCCCTGACGCGCCACGGGTTGAATTCACCGGCGTTTCCCGGCATACCACCCCATCTGAGGTCAACTTATCCCGGGATCCTGAAATATGTTTACCGCCGCACTCCGTGCTCTTCGTAACATGTTCTCCAAACCCTTTCGCAAGATATTCTGGAAAGCCCTGGGTCTGACCATCCTGCTGTTCGCCATCATTCTCTTTGCAGTCGAAGCGATGATTGCTTTTCTGGCAACATTTCCCTGGCCCTGGCTCGAGACGGTCTCCCAGGTCCTTGCAGGCGTCGGTCTCTTCGCCGCCTTTATTTACCTGATGGCTCCGGTCACCGCCTTCATGGCCGGTTTATTTCTCGATGACATTGTGGAAATTGTCGAAGCCCGGGACTACCCCCAGGATCCGCCGGGACAACCGATCGGCATGGGAACCGGTCTCGTAACCGGTTTGCAATTCGGCATCCTGGTGTTGATTGTCAATCTGCTGCTGTTGCCGACCCTGTTCTTCGGGTTCGGGGCCATCCTGATGGTCATCGCCAATGGCTATCTCCTGAGCCGTGAATTTTTCAATATGATCGCGCTGCGCCATCATAATCGCAAGGAAGCCAAAGCCATCCGCAAATCCCGGTCCGGACGCCTGTTTCTCGCTGGTCTTATTCCGGCCCTGCTGTCACTCGTGCCGATTGTCAACTTTTTCGTCCCGTTGTTCGCAACAGCCTACTTTGTGCATATTTACAAAAAAATCAGCGCCGCATCGACAGCCGCTAAGGCCTGACCGTAAAATCAACAGCCCGTATTTGCCTGATCATCCGGCTGGATCATCCCGAAGCCGGCCTTTGTCGAATCCATGATTACAGCGAATGTGCCATAGCCGGGGATAGTGATTTTTTCTCGTGAAACAGATCCACCGGCTGCAAGGGCGTTTTCAATCTCCTTATCGAGGTCATCAACTGCCAGGTAAGTGAACCAGTGGGACGAGATGCCATCGAAGCTCGGAGATCTCAGGGCAAATATTCCACAGATCCGCTGACCGTCCCGGTTGGCGATCCAGTAGGGTTCCAGTTCATCATTGGCCGGGGGAATTTCTTCATATGTCCACCCCATGGTTCGGGCGTAGAATTCCTTGGCCGACGCCGTATCCCAGGTGTTCAGCTCATTCCACCATATCTTTCCGCGATGGGACATTGTACACTCCTCAGTCCGTCTCTGTTCTTTCTGTTTGCCGCGCTATGCAACTGCTTTTACTGAATAATCATGTCAGTTTAAGGAAGACAGAGCAAAAATGATATGTTGCACAATTCGAATGTGTAAACGCGAGGAATTGAACACATGAACCGGGACAACCTGTATTTTCTGCTGTTGAATTTCGGACACTTCCTCGATCATTTGTTCACTCTGATCTTCGCGACCGTGGCAGCCCTGGCCCTGCATCGGGAATGGGGACTGAGCTATGCAGAGCTGCTGGTCTATGCCACGCCGGGCTTTTTTGCGTTCGGTGTTTTTGCCCTTCCAGCGGGCTGGCTCGCCGACAAATGGAGCCGGGACGGCATGATGGTGGTTTTCTTTGTCGGTATCGGCCTGGCTTCACTGGCGACCAGTTTTGTGCGCACGCCCCTGGAATTGGGTATCGGCCTGTTCGTAATCGGCATGTTCGCCGCCATTTACCATCCGGTCGGACTGGCGATCGTTACCCTCAAATGGCGAAACACCGGCATACGCCTCGCAGCCAATGGCGTCTGGGGCAATCTCGGGGTCGCAAGTGCGGCACTGATCACCGGATTCCTGATAGATCATAGCGGCTGGCGTATGGCCTTCGTCATTCCTGGCCTGTTCTCGATCTGCGTCGGCATTGTCTATGGATTGCTCCGGCGGGAAACCGTTTTGACGGAAGACAGGGAGCTCAAACAACTCAAGCAAGGGGCAAACTCGGCATCGACCACGGCCTCGAACCGCAATCTGCTGATCCGCGTATCGGCGATTGTATTCCTGACAACGGCGGTGTCGTCGATCATTTTTCAATCAACGACATTTGCCCTGCCCAAAATTTTCGACGAACGCCTTCAGGGGCTGGCGGAACAATTGTCGTTTCTTTTCCAGAATGACGATACGTCCCAGAAAGAACTTGTCGCCAGCATGATCGGCGGACTGGCCTTTATCGTGTTCGCGGTTGCGTCCACGGCACAATTAGTGGTCGGCAGCCTGCTGGACAAATTTGGACCGAGACGCATATTCATGACCATGGCCGCCATTCAGCTCTGCTTTTTCTCCCTCATGCCGTCGCAGACCGACGGGCTGGCGCTTGCGGTCGCCCTCGGGTTCATGATCGGTGCGTTCGGGCAAATTCCCATCAACGACTTCATGATCAGCAAAATGGCAAGCGGACCGGCGCGGGCGCGGATCTACGGTATTCGCTATGTCGTCAGCTTCACAGTCCTGGCCGTAACTCTGCCCCTGATTGCCTTTGTTTATGACAATTGGGGCTTTGACACGCTGTTTTACATTCTGGCCGCGACCGCTTTAGTGATCTTTGCTGCGGTCTATGCCCTGCCGCGGACCCTGCCGACACAACAAATGCAGACCCAGAATGCCTGACCCACGAAAAATTCGACTTGCAACTCTCCAGCGATTTATTCTGGGTGGAGCGATCTTTGTCGCCGTCCCAACCTGGGAGCAAAACGTGCAGGCACAGACCGAAGAGTTCGTCCTGCAGGTAAGCGCGACCAGCGGGGCAAAACTCAGAACTCTGGTTTCGGGAGATCCACAGCAAGCGAAAGCGAATATTCTTCTGCTTGCCGGGGGGAATGGCGTATTGAAAATATCCGGCAAGGGGCAGATCAAATCAAAAAAAAATAACTTCCTGGTGCGCAGCCGTTCCCTGTTCGCCAAACACGGCTATCTGACCGCTCTTGTGGATGCCCCCAAGGACCGGCACACCAAAACCGGCATTTCAGGCGGCTTTCGGATCTCCGGGGAGCATGGCCAAGATTTGCAGAAGGTCGTGGACCGTGTGCAGAGTCTGAGCACTCCCCCCATGGTGATTGTCGGAACGAGCCGGGGAACGGTTTCGGCCGCAAATATCGCACTCAGAACTTCGTCCACGCAGGTCAAGGGACTGATCCTCACAGGCTCACTCGTTGCGGCGGACAAATCCGGTTCCGGTCTGCAAAACCTGCCTCTCGACAAGCTCTCGATTCCGCTCCTGTTCATACATAATCGCAACGACAAGTGCCGTGTTACGCCCCTTGGAAAAGTCCGCCAGTTTGCCCGTAAACTCAAACGTGCGGGCGTCGATGCCCAACTCCGTATTGTGGAAAGCCGGGCCAGGACCAGCGGACACTGCACCAGCCGCTCCCCCCACGGATTTCTTGGGATCGAGGCAAAAGTCATAGCGATCATGAGCGAATGGATCAAGGAAAAAGCTCTCTAGTACAAATCTCAGAGGGCGGGACGCCAGTTCAATCCTTTGCATACATTCGCTTCAGAAGCAGCGGTGTCATGAACATGGGGATCTGATAACAGCCGATAAAGAGAAGAAGGGGGTCCGTCACCGAAGCCGGCAGGCCGACGAGATAGAGGGCGATATTGCGATTGCCGGCAATGATGCTGGCAGGTACCTGCTGGCCGGGTTGAATCCTGTGCCGCAGACCAAACCAAACGAAGATCTGAAGACCGAAATTGGCGAGAAAGGCAATTCCAAGCCAGAGAGCGAATTTAGCGGGATCCCCAAACATGGTCGGGCCGACACTCGACATCAGGCCAATCACCATGACACCCAGCGCCATGGCGGAGTAGCCGTCGATTGCTTTCATCGTTTCCAGGCCCGGATGCTTGAGGAAAGCCCAGCGGAGGAAAAACGCGACACCGGTCGCCATGGCAATGACCAGGAGGAGCCGGAAGGCGGCCTTGATGACCAGCTCCGTGGATCCGAGGTCCGGCAGCAACCAGAAGGTCGGAAAAAACGTCAGCGGCATGAGAGCCGTACCGACGACCAGAAGCTGCAGGGACGGAGCCGGGTCGTGACCGGTCATGATGGTGAGATTGGGTGAACCGGAAATCGACGGCGCCGACAGCATCAGCGCCAGGCTGGCGATAAGGACGCTGCCTTTATATCCGGCCGCCAGCAGCAGCAAGACGAAAATGACGGGCAGCAACAGCTGGAAGATCAATACAATTCCCAAAGCCGACGTCATATTGCGAAAGGCGGCAAGGGCATCGTACGGGCCGATCCGAAAGGCGCCGAGAAACAAGAGCATGGCGACAAGCTCCGGCAGCCAGTCTTTCATCATCAGGGCCAGGCCGGGAACAAAGATGCCAACGAGTAGTCCCGCGATGAGCAAGGTGCGCCCGTATCGGGCCGCGAGCATGCCAATCGAGACAATTGAATTCACGCTATCCCATCCCGTGACCGATAAGAGGGTCCGTCCCCCATGAATTATCGGCCTGCTCTAACTCGGACCCGCACGCATATTTTCAGGCAGGAAGGTCGCGATTTCCGGAAATGCGATGAGCACAAAAACCATGAGAACCATGATCCCGAACATGGGCAGCGCCGCCCGGGCAATGAAGCTCATCTCATGGGAGGTCATTCCCTGGAGGACGAAAAGGTTGAACCCGATCGGCGGTGTGATCTGCGCCATCTCGACAACCACGACGATGAAAATCCCGAACCAGATGAGATCAATACCGGCCTGTCGGATCATGGGTTCCACAACAGCCATGGTCAGCACAACAGAAGAAATGCCGTCAAGAAACATACCGAGCACAATATAGAATACGAGGAGAACCATCAGCAATTCAAACCGCGACAGCTCAAGCCGGGCAATCAGGTCGGCCAACCCCCGGGGCAGGCCGGTAAAACCCATGGACAGGGACAGGAAAGCCGCACCGGCGAGAATGAGGGCGATCATTGCCGATGTCCGGGTCGCTCCCATGAGGCTTTGTGTAAATGTCGACCAGCTGAGCGAACCCTGACCGGCAGCCATGAGCAAGGATCCGACGACACCGAACGCGGCGGCCTCGGTCGCCGTTGCAATACCGAGATACATCGATCCGATGACCACCAGGATGAGAATCAGAACCGGGATCAGGAACTTCGAATTAGACAGTTTCTCGGAGAATGACATCGGTGGTTCTTTATTGGGATTAAAGGATTTGGACACCTTTGAATAAATCGCCACATAGGCCATGAACATGGCCGCGAGTATGATCCCCGGCAACACACCGGCTATGAACAGCTTGGTGATCGATTCATTGATCGTCACGCCATAGACGATCAGCGTGAGAGAAGGGGGTATCATCAAACCGAGTGTTGCAGCGCCGGCAAGGGTGCCGATCACCACAGTTTCCGGATAGTTGCGTTTTCTAAGCTCGGGAATCGACATTTTACCGACGGTTGTCAGGGTTGCAGCTGAAGATCCCGATACGGCCGCGAAGATGGTGCAGCCGACAATATTGGTATGCACAAGTCCTCCAGGCAGCCGCGCCATCCACGGGGAAAGCCCCCGGAACATGTCTTCGGACAATCGTGTCCGGTAAAGAATTTCACCCATCCATATAAACAGGGGAAGGGCTGTCAAAGTCCAGGATGAAGAGGCCGACCAGATGGTTGTGATCATGGCATCACCGGCAGGCCGGGCGGTAAACATCTCAACGCCGATAAATGCGACACCAAGCAGGGCCAGACCAATCCAAACCCCTGTGCCTAAAAGCAGGAACAGGATAAAGAGAAAAATACCAATGAGTTGAATTTCTTCCATCAGACGTGCCCCTCGCTCGCGTCTCGAACTTTCTCCACCTCGATCCGATGCTCCCCAAATAGTACAAGATTTACCAAATGATCCAGCAGGGCGATTGCGAAGAGAATGGACCCCAGCACCATGCCCAATTGCGGGATCCAAATCGGCGTTGCGTCCTGGCCCTGGCTGATATCATTGAAAGTGTATGACCAGTAAGTGGTTTTGACCGCAAACCAGACGAAATACCAGGCGAGGCCGGTGCCTATCAAGAAACACCATATCTCGACGACACGCCGGGCGCCTTTACCCAGTGCATTCAACAGAATACTCACGCGTATGTGAGCGCCTCTGTTCAAGGCATGGGCAAAAGCGAAGAATGATGCTGCGGCCATGCTGTAACCTGCATAGTCCGGTGCACCCGGGAAAACTTCACCGGTCCAGCGGGCCAACATCTGCACCAATATCAGCACCAGAATGGCGATCAAAAACAAAGCTGCCAGAACACCACCGGCGGTATACAACCGGTCCAGGAAAGTTCTAACTGTTCCGAAAGACGAAGACATGGACTTTCCCCCCCTTGAGAAATCTCTGAACGCCAGATTATTCGAATCTATAAATCGACGCTCATAATCCTGGAATCTTAATCAGTAGTAGCGGGAGGCGAAGTTCGCATCCCTGATTGTCAACGTATTTATTTCATGGCGTTGAATGCATCAATGATAGCTTTTCCATCAGCGCCTGCGGCTTTCAACCATTCAGCTGTCATGGTCTTGCCGATTTCTTTCAGTTCTCCGGTCAGCTTGTCATTGGCGGGTCCGACTTTCATGCCATTGGCAGCCAGACCGTTGAGAGTAAATTTCGTATATTCAACAGAACGCCAGTTTCCGGCATATTCGGCGAGAGACGCACAGCCCTGGACAACGTTTTTATGGGCTTCGCTGAGACCTCCCCAGACTTTCTTGTTGACCATGATATAGTTGCGGGGCAACCAGGCATCCACTTCATAGAAGTGTGTCAGGCTTTCCCAGACTTTTCGGTCATATCCGGTTGAGCCGGAAGAAACCATGGATTCCGCGACGCCGGTGGCAAAGGCCTGAGAAATTTCCGCGGCCTCAATGGTTACCGGCAGCATACCGGTTAGCTCCGCCAATCTGGCCGTCGCATTATTGTATGAACGGAATTTGATCCCTTTCATATCGGCAACCGAATTGACTTCCTTCTTGAAGTAAAGCCCCTGTGGCGGCCACGGTACCGAATATAGGAGAACAAGATTCTGTTTATCCAGAATTTTACTCATGGTCGGTTTTGCGGCTTTCCAGAGCTTCGCGGCATCTTCAAAAGAAGTTGCCAGGAACGGGATGGAATCGACACCGAAAATTGCATTTTCATTCTGGTGGCCTGACAACAGGCGCTCCCCAATGGGAGCCTGTCCGGTTTGAACGGCGCGTTTGATATCGGCGCCTTTAAACAGGGAGCCAGATGGGTGGGTGACGACTTCAATTTTCTTACCCGTGCCGAGGGTGATGCATTTTGCAAATTCAGCACCCGTTGCGGAATGGAAGTTCGTTGCGGAATAGGCCATTGGCATATCCCATTTATCGGCGAGCGCGGTGGTCATTCCAGCAGTGACCAATGCACTTGCGGCCAAGAGACCAGTGAGTTTTTTCATTTTTTTCCTCCAAAATTGTAGTTCGAACAAATTGCTCCCCCCTAGTTAAACCTAGATGGGCTATAAGGTGCAACATCTATATTTGGCGTCTGACCTCCAATTAACTGCGAGAGCAAACGCCCTGTCTTCGGTCCACCCGTCAATCCGATGTGATGGTGTCCGAAACCCAACCAGGCCCCTTTGACATTCGGGGCCTCTCCAATGATCGGAATGGAGTCGCTCGGCGCCGGTCGATGGCCCATCCATTCCTTTGTTTCTCTCCATTTTAATCCAGGTATCGCTGCCTGTATATTTTTTTGCAACAGGCGGATACGCGCTTTCGACGGCTGCGCATCAAGGCCGCCAAATTCAACCACACCGGCAAGCCGAATGCGCCCTTCCATGGGAGTAATGACAAACCGTCCCGACGCCACCATGACAGGGGCCCGGGGGACCATGTTCGGCTCCCACAATTCGATGTGATAACCGCGCTCGCTTTCCAGGGG
>CAJHZG010000106.1_pt1 | contig 10418 bp, 10 predicted proteins | sample 9198901 | NCBI WGS metagenome assembly CAJHZG01 (sample SAMEA7708382, study PRJEB35096) | sediment metagenome | biome: marine neritic benthic zone biome [ENVO:01000025]; feature: sediment [ENVO:00002007]; material: shallow marine sediment [ENVO:03000034] sea grass bed [ENVO_01000059] ... | reverse complement strand
TCATGAATTGTTGCGGAGATACATTGACGCTGACCGAGACATCGGTAAAGCCGAGATCAATCCAGTCCTTTATCTGCTGACAGGCCTGGTTGAGAACGTACTGACCGAGCGGCACCATCAGTCCTCCGCGTTCGGCGGTACTCAGAAATTCTCCCGGCAGGCCAAAGTCATTCCCTTCGGTTCGCCAGCGCAGCAGGGCTTCACTTCCTTTGAGCAGGAAATTGGCAGCACTGACTTTTGGCTGATAGTGCAACTCAAACTGTTTCTGGCTGATGGCTTTGCGCACGGATTGCTGCATTTCAAACTCTTCGGAAGCATTGCGTCCGAGTTCAGCCGAATAAAACGAGTAATAGGGTGCTTCATAGGGCCGCGCACCCTGGGAGGCCAGAGAGGCATGCCGGATGAGTTCGCCACCGCTGCCGCCATCGAAGGGAAAGATTGAAATTCCGGCCACGGGTTCCAGGGCACAGGGAACCTCGTTAAATTCGACATCTTCCTGCAGGACAGAAATCGCACCCCGGCTCCCCTTGATCGCACAGGATGGTGAATTGCAGTCTTTGGATAAAATCAGCAGTTCGTCGGAAGATATTTTTCCAACGATATCGCAATCGGGAATGGTCTCTGCAATTTTTGAGACCGCAATATTGTAGGCGTCATCGCCGAACTCATACCCCAACCCGGAATTGATTTTTCGAATACCGGTAAGGTGAACAAACAGCACCGTAAACAGTTCTTGATTCTTGTCCGTCTCTTTGACGACATCGTCGAGAATGTTTTTAATTTCTGAAAATTCAAAAATATTTGATTGTTGTTGGTTCATTCGTGCAGCATCCCAAGCGTGTAAGTGTGATTTTTCCCTTGAACCACCGGAACACTGAAATACCAATATTAATTTTTGGCTAAGACATTGGTTAATGAATCATTTCAAGAAATATTAAAATGTCCGACGACTGATTAGTTTAACGTTCTGATTTTCTGGTAATTATTACCCGGAACCAATTGAATTTCGGAGTGAAAATGAAACTGTCAGTCCTTCCAGCGCTCTTAGCACTTGTTATCCTGCCCATTCAAGCAAAAGCCAATGAACCACTGAATTTGGCGGATCGTACTCTGCTACAGGCAACGATGCAGATCGATATCGATCGCCTCTCAGTTGAGGGTACCTATCTCGCCTTTGATCCTATCAAGGGAAACCTGCGCACGCTTTATCCGGCAAAGAACCATCCGATGATCATGCGCATGGGTGAGCACTATATTCTCTGCTCCGACTTCAGAGACGACAAAGGCAAGAACGTCAATATCGATTTCTACCTTCGTCGCAAGGGCAAATCTTTTGTCATCTTCCACAAATCAATTGATCAGCGATATATCGTCAAAGCAATGATGAAAAAAGGCGTCGTAACAGTCGCTAACTAACCAATTCCGTTTTTCCCTACAGCCCTATGTTCACTCCAACCAAAAAATCACCGAGCTTCTGGAAAAGGCAGACACCCTCTCGCCAAGATGCCGAGACTGTTGGGTTTAAGCCTTATCGAGCACGGCTGTTCATCAAATTCCTGATCATCTTTATACCCGTATTCGTGATTTCCGCCGGTACCGGTTTGCAGATTGTTTCAAACCACGAGACAAGAATATCTCAAAATCTGCTTTCCGCCAGAATTGGCAACCAGGTCGCACGGCTTTCCGCTGCGATTGCACAAAATCTGGCGGAAAACGGATTGATGTCATCCCAAAGTCTGATTTCAACTCTGCTTTCAGATCGCGCCATTCAATGCGCAGAACTGAGAGCAGGAACCAAACTGGTTGCCGCAGTGCCGGCCCGTATCGGCTGCAAAGGGCAGGAGAGATATGGCACGGTAAAATTGCCCGTGGACGCGCAACATGATCTGATTGTTTATTTCAACGATGAAGAAGTCGTCGCTGCCCGTCAGTCAAGAAACGAGTTCATCCTCGCGGCTTTGGCAGTCGGGTTGCTGCTCTCCATCACAGCAAGTTTTTTCGGTTTTCGCTGGACGGTAGGACAGCCGGTCGGATCTCTGCTTAATGCGATCAACCGAAGTGCCACCGGTGACACGGCAGTTCGAATTGACATTGAGCGGGATGATGAGCTGGGAACGGTGATCAAAGCGTTCAACAATATGCAATCGACGCTTCAGGAAAATGCAGAAAATATCCAGTCGCATGTTCAAGACCTGGAAGAACTCGCCCGAATTGACACGCTGACCAGGATTGGTAACCGCCTGATGTTCCGCGAGACACTTGAAGAAAGGGTTCAGACTGCCACGCGAGAACATCCCGTCGCCCTGCTGCTGATCGATCTCGACGGATTCAAGGAAGTCAATGATGGTTTCGGACATCCGACCGGAGACCAATTGCTTCAAAAAATTGCAGAGCGGCTGAAATCGTTCGCTGAAACATCAGATGTTCTCGTGAGACTGGGTGGAGACGAATTCGCCATCATTCACGAATTCAAGTCCTATATGTCACTACAAGACTTGTGCGAAAAACTGTTGCATAAAATTGGCAGTCCCTATTCTTTGGACGATAATCTGGTTTCAATAAAATGCAGTATTGGCATCACAATCATTCCAAACGATGCACGGAACGCCGAAGAGGCGCTTACTGCCGCCGATATTGCACTTTACTCAGCAAAAGCGTCCGGCAAAAATCAGTTCTTTTTTTATGATCGTAAAGCAGCGGAGCAGTTCCGAGATTACAGCGAGCTGAAACAAGATCTGAAACTCGCAATAGAAAGAAACGAATTTCAGCTTTGTTACCAACCGATAATAGAAAACAAAACCGGGTCCACTCTGCGGTTTGAAGCGCTGATTCGATGGGAACATCCAACTCGGGGCCCTATAAGTCCTGCTGTATTTATTCCTCTGGCGGAAGAGACAAACACAATAATCGATATCGGAAACTGGGTTCTCAGAACAGCCTGTCTCGAAGCCGCCAAATGGCCCGAACACATTTCTATATCGGTAAATTTGTCAGCGAAACAGTTCATGCTTGATGATCTCGAAGAAATTGTGAAATCAGCATTAGTCGAAAGTGGCTTATCGAGTTCCCGTTTGCAGCTGGAAATAACGGAAACAGTGTTTTTATCGGAAAACTACGATGCAATCGAGAAACTAAATCAATTCAGAAAACTTGGTTGCACCATTGCACTTGATGACTTTGGCACAGGTTTCTCTTCACTGAGCCAGTTGATTCATCTGCCCATCGACACCCTGAAAATTGATCGTGCATTTGTTGAAACCATAGAATCAAACCCAAAATCACTGGCAATCATCAAAGCCATTGTAGAAATGTCCAACGAGCTCGACATTATCGTTACTGCGGAGGGTGTGGAAACGGAGAATCAGCTGAAAAAACTCAGTCACATTGGATGCAGCAGTTTCCAGGGTTATTTATTCAGCAAACCGGTGCCGTGTTGCGAGTTGGAGACATTGTTTGATACCAAGCAATATAAATTTTCCCCTATGGGAGTTGCCGCATAATCTGCGAAACAGCAAATTTCCAGACTACAATGTGATTTCGGCTATGGGTCATTGACCGACATTGCAACAGCGAATGAAAACCTGGCCCTTAATCGGAAATCAAAACCGAGACTGCGCAGCCGGACATTGCGGGAGCGATTGAGCGGCAGGCCCTGGCCGGTGTTGTGTTATTAAAGGAAACTTTACAACGATGGGGATTGGTCATAGATTCCTGCAGCCGGTATTGGTCTTTGCAGGTTGTTGTGTCGAGAGATCGCGCCCTTCCTACAAACGTTGTACCTTGACGAAAATATTCGGGGATTAAAAATGTTTGACAAAGAACAGTTCATCGAAGACTGCAAAACCGCAATTCAAGAGAGCTCAAAACCACAGGCCATTCGAGAATTCCTTACCGAGGCCATTTCCAGTCCGAACGAGGTAATAGAAATTCTGGGCGAGCCCAAACAGGCCGGTCTCCACACCGTATACAGATCCCCGGACCTCACAATCTTGAATGTCGTCTGGGCGCCGCTTATGACCCTCATGCCTCACAATCATAATGAAACCTGGGCCGAGATCGGTATTTATACGGGTCGCGAAGACAATATTTACTGGAAGCGTTCCGAGAACGGGATCAAGGCCGCCGGGGCTTCCTCGCTTTCTGAAAAGCAGGTTTTGTCACTGGGGAAAAACATCATTCATTCCGTCATCAATCCCATTGAACGCCTGACCGGGGCCCTGCATATCTATGGCGGTGACTTTTTTGCCGATGGACGAAGTGAATGGGACCCGGAAACACTTGCAGAACGTCCCTATGACGCCGACAGGGCGCAAAAGATATTCCGGGACGCCAACATCCGGTTCTTCGGCGAATCCGCAGACTGAGTATCCGGGGAATTCATGTCTGCGAGGGGCCTTCTGCGTATAGGACTCAAATAAATATTGGGGCCCGCTTTTGCCGGATGCTAATTGGTGATCTTTCCAACCAGTGAAATAGGGATTGTCTCGCTTCGCCCCCTTAACTCAGGCCGAAGGCTCTTTTTGCACTTTTTCGACCTGGAGCCACAGCCGTCTTAACAGCCAGGAAAAGAAAGCGAAATAATCAATTCCGGTTCGAATCCGGAATTCTTCATATCTGAACCTGCGTGCCGGAATGTTTTTGGCAATAAATTCCTTTTGCAAACTTTCGCGCATTTCTTCGGGTCCGCAAAAATAGACGACTGTGTCAACCGGAACTGATCCCATGGCCTCTTCCAGTTTTGCGATGTCCAACCGCCCCTGATTATTTGTTTCCACCAGATATAAATTGAAGCCGTCCCTCTGCGCCGCGATCTCTTCAAGTTCCCTCAGATGTGCAGCTCTTTTCCTGTCACCGACGGAATAGAAAAGATGAACTGTCCCGGTCGCCGATTTCAGGTCTTCGGCAAAGGCGACAAAAGGGGTTATACCGATGCCGCCGGCAACCCAGATTTCCGTGTGCCCGTTATTCCTTCTCGTGAAATGACCAAAAGCATTCGAAACAATGGCGGTCTGTCCTGTTGAAATTTCCCGAACCAGACTTTGGGTATCGTCCCCGAGAGGTTTAATTGTAAACCTGATCTGATTGCCACTGCCGGGGGCCTTGCTGATGGTGAAGGGGTGGACTTCATTTCGACCAAGACCGTCAAACCGAACAAAGGCAAATTGACCCGGCAAATGTCTGAGCCCACGCCCGACCGGTTGCAACGTCACCGAAAGCCCCTCACCATTCTGTTCGGCGGATGAAACTTTATATTTGTGACGACCTTGCAGGATCGAAAACGGAATTAATGTGTAACAATAGCTGACGATGCCAAGAAGGCAGAAGGCCGAGATATATAGACCCACGGGTTCCCAAACAGAAAACGGTTTGGTTATGAAAAGATAATGAAAGGAGGAAAACGCAAAAAATGTGCCCATAAACCGGTGCGTCCAGCGCCACATGTGATAGGGAATGAAGGTGGTTATGGAAATGATCACGAGTACCAGAAAACCCTACAGGCTCAGCTCCCCCAAAGTCTCTGCGAATTCTGTTAATACTGTTTCATTGACACCTCTCAATTCCGCATCAATTGTGTCATGCAGCAACACAGCGATCATTGCACCAATGCCGATCCACTTGTGCAGAATATAGACTCTGTCCAGACCCCCAAATATCGCCTGGGTCCATGTCAGCCGGGCTGCCAAAAATTGGGAGATGCCCATCGGAATTATTGCCGTGCTTCCGATATACTGACTCAAAATGGCAATCGAATCCTTTTCGGCGGCCAACGGTAAAAACCAGTACAACGGAGTTATTATTGCCGTGATAACAATTGCGATGCCAGTTTTCATGCCATTCGTCTCAGGTGATTTAATGGAAAAAACTATTGGATTTTCCGGGTGCGAGCAGATTCCCGACTGTTTTTATAAAAAGCTGCCAGACCGGGCAACCCGAAAAGATTGAGTTTTGAATTCGTGCCGGCACAGTGTTATCGAATTAGTGAGACAGATATTTGTCAGTCCAACGTATAGCTGATGGACCGGCCCGATTTCGGGTGATCATTATAGGGAAATCATGCGCAAAATTCTGAATTCACCTTATTTTCTCTGTTGTTGTTAGCATTGCCCTCAATTCCGATGACCATGGGGCTATTGTCCGAGGGACGCGATCTGGAACGGTTGCTGCACCCCACAGGGGAATTTGCGGCACGCTTCATGATTGTCGCGATGATGATTTCTCCTCTTCGACTGATTTTTCCAAAATCATCCCGGGTCATGTGGCTCCTGAAACGCAGACGTTATTTCGGCGTCGCGGCTTTTTGCTATGCGGTCGCGCACACGGTTTTTTATGTCATCGATCTGGGGACTCTGAAACTCATACTCGATGAATTTTTTGCGTTGGGAATTTGGACTGGCTGGGCCGCTTTGGCGATCTTTTTACCGCTTGGCCTAACCAGCAATAATTTTTCGCAGCAATTGCTGCTATCCAAATGGAAGCCCCTGCAACGCTGGGTTTATCTGGCTGCGGTGCTGACACTTCTTCACTGGATGTTTGTTCACAACAACTGGGGGCCGGCCTTCGTTCACTTCGTACCCCTGGCCCTACTTGAACTGTATCGTATCCGGAAAGTGTTTCGCGCCAATCCTGAAACCTCTTCCGCCTAACGCAATCGAACCGATACGGCACAGTCGGATTATGGACGCGATCGAGCAGAAGGGCAGGCCGGCGTTGTGCCATTGACGGGGCTTGTCGCCTGTTCCAACAGACTTGGGCGATCAAACTGATCGAGTTCAATTCCGTGTCGTGCTCTCTGCAAATCCGACGAATTTCCCTCAGGACGTTTCATAACTGTTCGAAGCAATGTTCTCAGGTGCCGATATTCCGTGCGCTGTCCTTGCCCAATCTATAGTTGATATCGGACTTATACTCGGATGAAGGCCTACCGGGCCTGAAGGCCGATATTGGCGCAGAGTGCCCTCGACGGACAATTCGAAACCGTGCGGCACTGACACCGTGCGCCGGGAATTCGGTTTCATGACTGACCCGGAATATTTAGCCTGCCGGGCTCAGGCAGACTTTGATCCCCTTGAAATTTTGCAGTTTGCTCCGTTCACCCCGGCCCGACGGCGATTTCGACGACTGCCAGCCGACAATTTTTTCGAATTCAGTAATGAAACGCCTGCACAACAGCATTCGGATGCGGGGAGCGCAGCGGGGACCAAAGCGGATCTGGCGAATGTGGCGATGAATGCCGGATACGCGTATTACGCGAAAAAGAGTTGTGTCCGGTGAAAGTACTTTGTAATTGTGAAATCCCGCCCGGTTGCAATTGGACGACCCATTCCCCGCTACCCAATCAACATTCAGTGCCAAATACTCATATCCTCATTGCTCTACAACGAAATTGAGCTATAACAACTCTTGAAATTCAATTGACTAACACCAGCCCGATAATCCCGATAGGAGGAAACTATGGCAACAGACAAACCTAGTGTTGGCTATGATCTCGATACGTCTTTTATCCAGGAGGAGCATCAGACCAATCCTCGCCGTATGTACAGCATTAACGGTGCGGACTGGCAGTATCGTGTGGATCATGAAAGGCTCCGTCAACAGCGCCTCGAACGCGCGCGTGCGGAAATGGAAGCAGACGATCTTGGCGCCCTTGTCCTGTTTGCAGGTGCCAATATCAGATACATAACGGGATCGTATCAGGGTAACTGGAAATACAATATCAACATTCGATATGCAGTTCTGCCCCGAGGCGGCGAGCCGGTACTGTTCGAAACGGCAGGCTCCGATATGCGCAACGCCATGCTGGACTTACCGTGGATGCAGGATCGCATTCGACCGGCCATGACCTGGCAGTGGGCGGAAGGCGCGATCGGTGAAATGGCCGATAAAATGACAGCCTCCGTTTTGGAAGTGCTCAAAGAGGCCGGCGTCGAAAAAGAAAAAATCGGCGTTGACAACCTTGATATGCCAGCCCTGCATGCCATGGAAAAAGCCGGCATCAAAGTCGTGAACGGCTGGCCGGCAATGTCACGGGCCCGGGTCGTCAAGACAATCGACGAAATCGAACAATTGAAAATGTCTGCGGCAATCGGCGACGCCGCCATGTGGCATGTCAAGCATGACTGGCTGAAGCCGGGTGTTACCGAGCGTCAGATTGAAGCCAAAGTCCACGATTTCATGCTCTCCCGGGGCTGCGAAATCATTTATGACATCATCGTCGCTTCAGGCGGCAACACCAGCCCGTATCGGCGATGGGCGACGGACAAGATTATCCAACAGGGCGACCTGCTGATTGTCGACATCAATGCCGTCGGTCCCGGAGGCTACTTCATCGACTTCGTGCGAACCTACAAATGCGCTGCGAAGATGAACCAGGCGGAGATCGACCTGTACCGCGAAACTTACGATTCCATGTATGCGGGACTGGAAAATCTGCGACCCGGAAAAACATCGGCGGATGTGGTGTCCAAATTCCCCGAATATGACGACGACAAATATGGCACGGTTACGCTGCAGCAATTTGCCCACTCAATCGGGATTACACTTTACGAAGGTATGTGGATGAGCCGCGCCTACTCTCTGAAATATCCTGCAGAGATCAAGGAAAACATGTACTTCGCTATCGAAACTTTTGCCGGGCACCCCGGTCTGCCCCAGACCTGCAGACTGGAGGAAAATGTGCTGGTCACCAAAGACGGGCCTTCCGTGTTCACCAAAATGGAACACATGGCCGAAGCCGTCGCCGGCTACCGTCCTGGTGAATTCCACCATGCTGAAATTTTCGGTTATCCTTCAGCTTGATTTATCTGTGTAATGGTTGTAGGGGGAGTTCCGACTTCCCCTACCCCCTTCGGCGCAACTACAGGTACTGTTAAAGTGTCCAGTCCTTTTGAACAAAACCGTTCCATGATTTTCAATCCACTCATCATCGTAGCTTCAGAACTGGGATTGCAGAATTCAAACTCAGCCAATGGTTCATCCAAAAGCTCGATTGTAACATCCTACAAAAAAGTGGATGCCGCAGGGATCGGCAGCGTCATCGTTGACGGGACCACCGACGAGGAGATTGAACAGGCATCTGCAGAAGGGGCCTACACGGTCAGGTCGGATCTCAGCGAAATCAACCGCAAGCATAATTACCGGTCCGCTTCAGGCGCAGAGCGCATTGCCCTCACCGTCAACAAGTTCGACCGTTACTACACACACGACATCGTTGTCGCCGTACCCGATGACATGCCGGAACTCCAGCCCCATTATCTCCAGGGCCTGATGTATGGACTGGCCAGTACGGAAGTGGGCATTGCCTCCCTGGTCTCGCCGCTCGAAGAGGGCGAACGCGAGGACCGGAATGTCGTCAAAGCCGTCGTCAAGTGGGATTCGGAGCGTCAGGTCCATCCCCTCGAAGGCAGCAAGGTCGGTACGTTGGTCGACATTCGGAAAGATGCCGGTTCCGCGGGGGCCGACGAACTGTTTCGTCTCGTCCCGATCCATGCCTGGCGGCGTGGCTGTCTCGACAAGTTGGTTGAAATGCCGCCGTCGGAACGGGAAATCGAAGAAGGGACAGACCTTGTTCGAGCCCTGGATGCGGGATTCAGGATCGATGTCGTGCTTATATCCGAGCATATGAAAGTGCTCATCACACCTGAAGAAGTCAGAGGCGACGAAATTGAGGGATAGCTGAACGCTGTTCCAGTCAAATTCCAGGACAATTACATTTCGTTAGCGGTGCTCACCGGGGGTGGGCCGCTACAGAATTCATTCTTTCCCAGCTCCCGGACATTTGATGACGCTTTCCGGTCAGCTCTATCGGGCTTTCAATGTCCGACCTGTCTTCCTGGCCACCCGTCCCACGGGCAAGCAATTAATCGAACACGACCGACACACAGACCATTGACAAATAATAAGGTTATAATTTATGTAATGTTATAACATAACATCACATAAAGAGATCCCATGGCTCCTTCATCCAGTTACACATTTTACCTAGACAAAATTGCGATAACGACTTCTGCGGTTTGCGCCTTTCACTGTGTGACCCTGCCGCTTCTGCTTGGGATTTCTCCGGCCCTTGGAGCGACAATTTTTGGCCAGGAAGACTTCCATACCTGGCTGCTCTGGCTGGTCATACCGCTGAGTCTGGTTTCTCTTACCCTGGGCTGCCGTTCGCACAAGGATTGGATGGTTGCCGGTCTCGGGCTTGCCGGTCTGGCCATACTGATCATGACGGCGACACTCGGTCACGATATACTCGGTGAACTGGGCGAGCGCATTGCCACGCTGATCGGAGCAAGCGCAATCGCCGCAGGTCATTTGCGAAACTACTCCTTGTGTCGCCGTGCACAGTGCGCTCACGAGTGAAGTTTGCGGCACCTGTTCCCATCCTGGCCGTGATTTCCGGACAGTATTTTCATGGCCCCGATTCC
>CAJHZG010000175.1_pt1 | contig 10452 bp, 11 predicted proteins | sample 9198901 | NCBI WGS metagenome assembly CAJHZG01 (sample SAMEA7708382, study PRJEB35096) | sediment metagenome | biome: marine neritic benthic zone biome [ENVO:01000025]; feature: sediment [ENVO:00002007]; material: shallow marine sediment [ENVO:03000034] sea grass bed [ENVO_01000059] ... | reverse complement strand
CCGGGAACAAAGTGCCCGTCGCTCAGATTATAAGTTTGAACCCTGCAAATTGCGGCTTATAAAGATATAACTATTTTAAAAATCATTTGAGATCAGGTGCGCAGCGACAGAGGTGACCGAACCTATCGGCACCGAACTATCCTTCAACAGGACTGATCTCAAAAGTCTCAATCCGAACGTTGAGAAATCCAGGGAGGAAATCTATGGGCAGACTAGACAATAAAGTGGCGATCGTAACCGGTGCGGCACAAGGAATTGGGGAAACCTATGCGAAGGCCCTGGCCGGTGAAGGCGCAAAAGTTGTTGCTTCAGATATTGCTGACTGCTCGCGTGTCGCAAGGGAAATAACCGAAGGCGGAGGTCAGGCCATCGGCGTTACCGCGGATGTGACCGATGATACATCCCTGGCGGCAATGGTGAAAACCGCGGAAGATGAATTCGGCCCGGTGGAGATCCTTGTCAACAACGCGGCCCTGTTTGCGGAGCTGCGCATAACACCGTTTATGCAGATCTCCAATGAAGACTGGGACCGCGTGATGACGGTCAATGTGCGCGGCACGTTTCAAACCTCCAAGGCCGTTATTCCAAGCATGATCAAAAACGGTCGCGGCAAGATTATCAATATCAGTTCCGGGACATTTTACTATGGCGGCCCCGGATTTGCCCATTATGTGAGCTCCAAGGGCGCCATAATCGGGTTCACAAGATCCGCTTCCCGGGAACTGGGGGACAAAAACATATTCGTGAACTGCATCGCTCCCGGACTCACGGAGAGCGAAGGCGTTCAGAATCATCCCGACCTGGATATTGCCCGCGCGCCGACCCTTCAATCGCGCACTATCAAGAGAGACATGATGCCGGAGGATTTAATCGGCTCGCTGCTGTTCTTTGCTTCCGAGGATAGCGATTTTCTCACGGGACAAACCATCAACGTCGATGGCGGCAAATATAATCTGTAACCCAGGAAGAGACAGAAAATATGCTTGAGCTCTATCATCACGGTTCTTCCGTCTGCGCCGCCAAGGTTCGAATGTACCTGCACGAAAAAGAACTGGAATGGACCGGTCACTATATTAATATATTGACCGGTGAACAGTTTGACCCGGCGTATATGAAACTGAACCCCAAGGCCGTGGTCCCGACACTTGTTCATGACGGAACGGTCATTTGCGACTCCACGATCATTTGCGAGTATATTGAAGACAGCTTTCCCGAACCCAATCTCAGACCGTCGATCCCCATTGAACATGCGCGTGTCCTCTACTGGACCAAGGCTGTCGATGAAGAATTGCATCCGGCCTGCGGATTCTTGACGTTTCTGTGCTGCCACAGACATATCGTGCATCGCCTTGGGCCGGAGGGTGTTCAGAAATTCCTGGATTCAACCCCTGCCCTGTCCGTAACGGCTGACTGGCACGAAACCAAGAAGTCAATCGTCACCCTGGGGTTCGAGGCACCAGGCGCGGAGGCAAAAGTCAAACTTTACGATCTCTACCTGCACAAGATGGAAGAAGCCCTGCAGAAGTCGGCCTGGCTCGCCGGTGACCGCTTTTCATTCGCAGATATCGCGATGACTCCTTATGTGAACCGCCTGGATATGCTGACCATGTCAGGCATGTGGCAAAATGGGCGCCTGCCCGGAGTCGAGGATTGGTGGAGGCGAATCCGCGAACGAAAGAGCTTTGAACCCGAGCTATTGAACTGGGTGCCCGAGGAACTTACCAGCGATCTGCGTAATTTTGGACAGGAAAGCTGGCCCGAGATCGCCAAAATACTGGATATTGAAATCTAAGCTGATTGAAGGAGACAATTGATGTCAGTGCCGCTACCGGAAAAATTTGAAAATATCGTCGTGAATGCCAAACAGGAATGGCTGGACACACGGGGAATGACCCGGGACGAACTCCGCACATTCATAGAGGCCAGGGTCGTCAGGGATATGGAAAACTCTCCCAAAGTGGGTGACGATGCGCCGGACTTTGAACTTGAAAAGCTCGATGAACGCGGCAATCGAACAGGACAGATGTCCCGCCTTTCAACAAATTTCGGTTCACCCATAGCCCTGATATTCGGTTCCTATACGTGACCCCCATTCAGAGACGGGGCCGTGCGCCTCGACGAACTGGCAAAATCATTTGGAGATAAAGCAAAATTCTTCGGAGTCTATATCCGCGAAGCACACGCCGACGGCGAGGACCAGGTAATTCGAAACCTGGATGAAGGTGTGGTGTTTAAACAACCGGAGACCGAGGATGAGCGAGCGGATGTCGCTTCAGCCTGCATGCTCCGTTACAATTTCTCCTTTCCAATGCTCCTGGACGGGATGGATAATGATGCTGAAGAAAAATATATTTCCTGGCCGGACCGGCTGTACATCATCGGTCGGGACGGGAAGATCGCCTATCAGGGTGGATTGGGGCCGCTCTACTTCGACGTCGACGAGTTTGAGCAAGTTCTAACCGAACTGATTGACAGCGAATAGCCGCTCCCCGACGCCGAAAATATGCCGATCAGAACAGGGGCATATGAGAACAGGGGCAAATGAGAACGGGGACATAGGAGAAAGGGGGCATAGGAGAACGGGGGCAATGCGCGTATTGCCTTCGTCAGGGTATGCGTTTTTCTATTTGTTCCCCGAGGCCATCGAGGAAGTCGTTCGCCTGTCGTCCCGACAGTACGGCTTCCTTCAGCAACGCTTTTTGTGTTTCAGGCGCCAGCCCGCCCACCGGCGGATCTTTGTCCAGATTGGTGGGAAACGAGTAACCTTCAGCCGTTGCGGCAACGATCGCATCAAGTTCAATCTCGGAAAACCCACCGGCTTTCCAGGCCGCACTAAGGGGAGTGAAAACAGCCGAACACATTGCACGACGGTCCACACTTTCCATGGGGCGGCCAAATGCCGAGGACACCTGCAGTAAATTGACCATGCGGTGTATATCAGTGCTCTTGTTTTCTCCAGCCCCGTGAAAGATTGCCGGGCTGAAAAACAATGCGTCCCCTTTTGCAAGAGGCAACTGCACGCAGTGATCTTCGAAATAAGTCCGGAATTCCTCACGCCGCCACGCGACATAGCCCGGGCGATAAAGCTGTGAGAAGGGCAGCAATTTGGTCGGACCGCTTTCCACCGGCATGTCGCAATGGGCAATGCCGCCCTGAAGCGTCATGAGGGGTGAAAGATCATGGACGTGAGCGGGAAATGTTGCACTGATTTCAGCGGTTTGAAAACCAAGATGATAATCCTTGTGGGCCTGCTGCGCCTTGCCGCCGGGATGAACCAGATTAATCTGAGCCGTCATCTGGTAGTTTGGACCCAGCCACGCCTCGCAGGCGGCATCGATTGCGGGACAGGCGAAGTATTGAATAAAGGTTTCCGGCGCCGTCTCACATAGTTTCTGCAGGGAGTTCCAGATCCTGTCATTGCTCCCGGCCGCGGCGAAGTGATCTGCCCCTCCCCCGGTAGTTTCCTTTTCCCGGTCGATAATGTCGTTGTAAACAGCGGTTGCGGCATCTATGGCGGAATGATTGGACTGGGCATTTCTGATAACAAATGCGCCGGCGCCATATTGTAAAATATTTGCCCATTCGGCCATCAGTTCGGCGCGCTCGCCGGTATGCATCAGGCAGGCGGCCAGTTCACCGGATTGGTAGACAGGTATATTCCCGGACGCGTCTGAAGCACGTGGGATTTCGTCTCGTGCGACATCGCGATCGACGAGAGATGCGAATTCTGCAATATCACAGTCTTCACTCCCATAAAATCCTGCAGAGGGTCTGGTATCTGTCGTCATAATGTCTCCAACCGAATGCCTTGAATTCAGTAGAACCGTTGCCTGCGACGGCACCGGGACGCATCGATGATACATCAAATGCCTCAGAGATTTCAGATAAAAAACAGCCCGACCGGATGTCTCGCCTACCGGCGATCTCGCCTGTTCTAAAGCGCCATTTCAGCCAGCGCCATTTCAGATAGGGCGATTTCAGATAGGGCGATTTCAGCTAGAGCCATTTCAGTTAGGGCCATTTCAGTTAGCGCCTGTGGCCGTCAGGTGTCTTTCAATTCATTCTCATGCAACCAGCTCGCGTGTCGGGGGGCGCGCTTGGTCTTCGTCCATTCTTCCAGCATATCCCATCGAACTTCTGATGCGCGTTTGGCTTTTTCTTCGACGACCGGATCCGGACAGGCCAACTCAAGACGATGTCCGTTGGGATCAAAAAAGTAAATCGAATGGAACAGGGAATGGTCTGTAATACCCAGGACTTCGATGCCGTTTTCTTCCAGATGATTTTTGTAGGCAATTAACTCGTCGCGGTCTTTGACTTTAAAAGCCAAATGCTGGACCCATTCGGGCGTGTTCGGATCGCGGCCCATTTCCGGTTGCGTCGGCAGTTCGAAAAAAGCCAGGACGTTGCCGTTCCCGGCATCCAGGAAGATATGCATATAGGGATCCGGTTCATGGGTGGAAGGCACATGATCTTCGGCGAATGCCAGGGTGAAGTCCATATTGAGCATTTTCTTGTACCACTCAACGGTTTCCTTGGCGTCCCTGCAACGGTACGCGACATGATGAATCTGGTCTATTTTCATATGATGTTTCCTCCGATCGGCTGTTCGGTTCACAATGCTCCGGCGGAAATTCCACCCCCATGGACGAAATTACGCCCAAGACTGGACCCGCACGTGGGTGTTGTTCGATTGTTTCTGTATCCAGCGCGGGTGCCGTTCATTCCGCATACCACTCAATCCCTCATTATACATTGTGAGGCACAGGAATACATAGCGTGTGGCGAGATGTCTCGATCAGACCCGAATGGGCTACCGAATCTCACGATTCACGAATGCAACTGCGGTGATTGATTTCCGGTTCGCCACGAGCAGCGATGGGGGATCGTGTCCAGGATCGCGCTGATGAAAGCTGATATGAACGCCTGCGGGGCAAGCACCTCATGAGGGGAAACAGGTATACCGGCTATCTGTCCCGGAACACATCAAACGCAAAGCGGTAGCTGATGCCGGCGCCGACCGAAAACCGGTCTTCACTGCCGGCCTGGACAATGGGACTGTTCTCCGCATCGCCGACAAATCTATCCCATGAACCACGCAGATGGAGTGTGGTCACATCGCTTAAAGAATAGCTTGCACGCGCGGCCACGCCGACAGTGGTAAATCCGGAACTGGCTTCGAAAGCCGTGAGGTTGGGGTTCGGAGCCGCCTCGGCAGCTGTCACGCCGAAATAGGTTTCCACATAATCGTCCGACCCCCAGGTCGCCCGTGGTCCAAACCTGAATTCAATCCGGTCCGTGGGATTCATGATCACATCGAAACCCAAATCAACAACCTGGCCTTCGTGACCGTTGAAGCCCTGTCGCAAGGCGACAAATCCGCGAAACCAATCATAACGATAGCCCACACCCAGACCGAGCTCCAGGGCCCAGTCGATATCATTCGTGCCGGTCAAATCGGCGGAATCCGAAGCTTCCCGTTCGCCATTGAAATCAAACGAAGGAAAGATATTGAAACCGCGCGTAACGGTTGTTCCATCGACGACCTGGCCCAGGCCGGGAACATAAAACCGGCCAACCGAAATCAACGGGAACGGATAAACACTGTAACTGTCGGAGCCCGGATATTTGGGTTTGAACATGGCTCCCACACCGAGATCCAGAACATATTGGGTGGCAGGAAGCGACCCGTCTTCCTGGGTATAGGGCTCACCCTGAGCATTTGCCACCTGCATCGAAGCAACCCCGAAAGCGATCAAAAGAAAAGCCGGGGCGATGCACAGTCTCAGTATTTTTTTTGTTGGCTGTATCATTATTCTGTTGCTTTGGCTGCCTTTATATTCTGACTTCATATTCTGACTTCGGAACGCCGGATTGTGGCATGAATTTCTAAACAATTGAGCATTGATTCTCATGTTTCTCAAGCAATGGCTGGGAAATGTGGCAGCGTTACATCACCGCGGGGGATGATGCGTGCATAAGTCACCAGTTTCGGCGATTATTTGACGGTCGTTGTAACAATCCGCGCCCGGCGACCCGCAATTGTTCCGCCTCGTATCGCTCAGTGCCCGGACGGCTGCAGGCGGATTTTGGCCCCCAGGATGGAAAAGCGGTCATCGGTCTGAATTCCAATTTCTCCGACAATTTTCAATACGGATTGAACCATCTGCGGTTTTGAAACGACGAACCGGATGTTCCACGGTTCTAACCCCTGCCGAGCCGCCACTAACGCGCAGGCCGGCAACTGACAAGGAGTATTTGGATGTCGCGCAAAATCATATCTGGATTTGTTGTCTTCACGCTATTGACGGCTTCGGCCATCGGATCCGCTGACGCCCAGCGGTTTAAAGGTCAATCCGGGGCGAATTCCAACAATGGAGGTGGCGCGAATTCAGCGACTGTCAAACGCCACAAGCCTCCCAACCCCAACAGCTTATCCGGTGGTCAACAGCAATCTTCCACCTCGACGGCTGCATCCATCCATGCCTTGACCGTCTACCTACAGTGGAGGAAATGTCTCGACAATATGCTGCCCAAATGCCCCTAGGGGGCCAGGACAAGAGACCCTCGATGAACAGGATTGTTCATTCCTGAATAGCAGTCGTCCGGTCATTAATCGGGCGACTGCGACATTGCCTTCGTTGGGGCATTGTGGCGCAAGCGGGGATCTTCACGCCCTCAGCGCATTATTCCTCAGCCACTTGGCCGGAGACTTCGCCATACATCCTGCGTGGTGTTTGAATTGAGGATGTCATGCTCACTCGACAGACAGGCGCGCAAATGGGGCGTGTGTTCGACGCGCAGTTTTTTCCGGCAGGACTCCAGGGCGCGGGTGACGAGCTTCTCCGCCGCCGGCACTTCTGTTGCGGTTTTCCGGACTATTTCTTGATTGTACAGGTCTGCAAGTCCTTCGGCGCCAACACTGTTGTCCGCAGGCAGGCTATTGACGAAATGACTGAGAATGCGCGTGGCCTTCACATTTGCCTTGTCATGACCGATTGCGTTCTCGGCGGTTGCGCGTAAACGACCGGTGGTCTCGCGAATTTCCTTTTCCGTGAGGGGATCGGGATCGCCAGCTTCCGCGACCGGAAGCAGAGATGTCATGGGAGCGACGGACAAGGAAGCTGAAACAATATCTTCTCCCAGATTGTTTACAAGCTGTTGCGGCAGAGTGATCGACATGGAGTTGAAGAGGCGCAACGATCTGATCTCGACCAGCTCTTCGACCGCCATTGTCCGCGTTTCACCGCTGCGACTTTCGACGACCAGCGTGAGACCAGCCCCTTTTGCTGCCCGGTAGGCCGTTCCGGTCGTCGGAGCTTTGCGATGTTCCTGCAGGCACGCGCCGGAGACTTCAACGGTGCACACACCAGCGGAACAGTTCAGCGGCAGTGGTGTTTCCGTCGCTATCAGTGCGACGATCTGCGGCGCCGCATGACCGACGAAGGGAAAGGCAGCAACGACAAACCAGATCAAATTAAACAAAGCGATCAAATTTAAGCGCATCATTGTCTCCTCGATAATATAAGCGATAAGAATTAATCAGATAGTCTTCCGGGATAGAACTCGGGCCGGACTGGATCCAATCGCAACAACATCGTCATGCAAATTGTTTCCAAGTCTAGGCTTCCTCCGATTACCGGGTCAAGGCATTGATCGATAAATTGCAATTGAAAATTTACCCCGCTCCCATGGCGCTTCCGATGCGGATGGCCGCCACAAAATGGCCGACAAAATCCTCGCTCCACTCGCGGCCAAAGTCAATCTGGCTGCTGTTACCGTCGTTCATACTGGCGATCGCCAAAATAGTTCTTCAGGGTTTCCGCATCGGGCTTCTTGGGCGTACCCAGGAGCTGGGTCCCGCGCTGAACGGCCGGACGCGCGCCGATTTCCTGCAACCAGCGCAGGACATTGTCGTGACTGGAAATATCAAATCCCCGCCTTTCATAGGAATATGTCCAGGCATATGTCGCCATGTCGGCTATGGTATATTCATCCCCGGCAAGATAGGGGCTCTCCCCCAGACGGCGGTCCATGACACCATATAAGCGCAGACACTCCTTGGTATATCTCTCCACGGGATAGTCGATCTTTTCGGGCGCATAGGTTGTGAAATGGCTGTACTGTCCAAACATGGGCCCGACGCCACCCATTTGAAACATCAGCCACTGAACCACCCGGTAGCGGTCAGCCATATCCCGGAGCATGAATTTTCCGGTTTTCTCAGCGAGATACATCATCATGGCACCGGATTCGAAAACCACATAATCCCCGTCCCCGGGACCTTCCGTATCGACGAGCACGGGGATCTTGTTGTTCGGACTGATTTTCAGAAAGTCGGGCTCGAACTGTTCGCCCCTGGTAATGTCGACGCGGTGCAATTCGTAAGGTATGGCCAGTTCTTCCAGGAGGATATGGAGCTTCTCACCGTTGGGTGTCGCCCAGGAGTAGAGATGAATCATGTCGGCATTTTCCTAAGTTGGCATTTCCCTGAGTTGGAATTGCCCTAAGTTGGCATTTCGTCAAAAATTCTTTGTTTCATCGGAGAGATGGGAGTAGGACAGGGCGCGCTTGCAATAGAGATTGGCGGTCGGTTTGACGAAGCTCGCATCATCGATGCTGCCGACCTTGATGCTTTTAAGCGGACGGCCAATTGTTGAAGAAAAGAGCTGCGACCCGCATGTGGCGCAGAATTCCTTGAGCTTGCGGTTGCCGGCATCGGATATATGCTCGAAAGACCGGGGTTCGCCGCTCGTAACCCACACATCGCTCTCGTCGAAAAACAGGTTCGTCGCAAAGGCCGCGCCTGTATTCTTCCGGCAATCATCACAATGGCAATTGACCATCCTGACGATCTCGCCAGACATCTCATAGCGGATCGCACCGCACATACAGCCACCACTAAATTGAACCATTGAAACCTCCCTGATTGATTTTGGATAACGAGACCGGACGAAGTAATCAAGCGGTCAATACAGACTTATGTCCATCTGATGCGTTCCGTCAAACGCGGGGATGCGGCCTGAGGAGTTCGCCGCCGCCCTGCGGCGGGCCGAATTTAACAGGGTGAGAGGGGTTGCGGAGAGATCAAAAAGTGTTGCGCCTTGTTTCCGATTTTCATCAAAATACAGTCCAACGTTTGGTTTTGCCGGGAATCCCTCGACGTTTTTGCAGCGGTCATTATGTTCCGACAAGTCCCGCATAGTAACTTTATCTGTGACAAATCCTCGACAGCGACAGAATTTGTATATTACCCTCTTGAATAATTCCATAAGAGGTATAGATAACCATTGGTTTTTAAGACTGTCGCAACCGTGCTTTGGAGGAAAAGACATGGGGACTGACGAAAATACGGAACACCCTTTACAGGGCCCGCACCCCACAGATTAAGGCGAAGAACATTCAACCCCCGGCTCGACCATTGATCACCGGGGGTTTCCCAATTCGAGGGTCAAATTCATCTCGGATGAGTCAAATTCATCTCAGATGGAATGAGCGCGAACGTCGCTCCGGATACCCTACTCCGCAAAACCGGGTTGCCATCAGGGACTGAGACGGGAGAGCTGAGGACTTTGGCCGGCGCCTGATCTGCGTGGTCTCAGGCCGAAAAGCGGGCGCAGGATGGAAATCCGCCGGATGCCTTCATAGAGCAGCAGACAGATCCCGATTTCCAGAACGACCATCAGCACAAACAGCCCAGATTTTGACGGCCAGATGTCGCCGATGAGAATGGCCACACCGTTCTGTACCGGATAGTGAAGGATGTAGACCGGGAATATCGCCGCCGTTCCATAGGCCAGCCATTTACCCGGCCGCTGCACCCATTTTCCCATAAATCCCAGGGCTGCAAAAATCCAGGCGCAGGTCTCTATGGGTGTCATGATGTAGTAGAGGCCGCGGGCGTAGAGGTCGAAACCACGCTCGAAACGGGTGACCTCGTAGGCCCAGCGCGGGACGAACAGAAGAAGCGCCAGCATCAGGAACAGCCAGGCGTTTTTCCCATTCCATTGCCGGAACGCCGTTCCCCGCCGGGCCATGAAAAATCCGGCGATAAAACAGAGGAAGCCAAAGGCGAGGGTATGGGGCGAGCGCACCCAGCCCGCATAATTCTCCGGCCGGGCGATCACCACCGTCAGCACGAGGCCGAGCATGAGTGAGGCTACGAGGCGCCAGGGAGACCGGGTCACCCGAGCGCCGGGCGTGTGAAATTTTCCCAGGAACCAGAGACCCAGGGCAAGCAGAACCGCATATAGGAGGATGGGCACGAGAAACCACAAATGGCCGGGATGGAGATAATAGGCCGGCGGTTTACCCCCATGCTGCAGGAACAACCAGGCGGCGAAGGGAAAAATCGTCAGGCTGCCGAAAATCAGGGGAATTCCGATGCGCCGGAAGCGCTCGTGCACAAATTCCCCGACGGTGCGGTTCTCAAGGGAAAAAGTCGCCGCCATG
>CAJHZG010000246.1_pt1 | contig 10471 bp, 11 predicted proteins | sample 9198901 | NCBI WGS metagenome assembly CAJHZG01 (sample SAMEA7708382, study PRJEB35096) | sediment metagenome | biome: marine neritic benthic zone biome [ENVO:01000025]; feature: sediment [ENVO:00002007]; material: shallow marine sediment [ENVO:03000034] sea grass bed [ENVO_01000059] ... | reverse complement strand
TAATAATCTTTATGTCCGGCGAAGGGACGAGCGCATTGAGCAATTGGCTCACACTGTCGGGTGGTATGACACTGGCGATACCGACACCGAAAATGTTTGCAGCCACAAATATCAGTGTTTCGTTGCGTAAGGACGGCAGGCGGCTCAGCGTATTGACGCAGAGATCTTGGGATCTTCGAAATACAGCTTCCGGGTGGAAACGTTCCGAGACAAGCCAAATGAGGGCAAACAGGGGGGAAACAAGTCCGAGGGCAATGGGAATTGTTATATCGACCCATTCAACAAGTGTCATGACGATAGCGATCAGCGACAGGATAATGTAAATGGATTGCAGAGTTTCGACCCTTGGGAATTGAGGATTACCCCGGGATGTTGAATTTGCCCTAGCATTTTGACGCGTGAACTTGTCCAGCATCCAGCTCCCGGACATCAACAGAATGGCAATAAAGAAAGCCTTCGGTGCCAGATCCCACCATTCAAGTGAAGGAAGGGCGACCAGCACAACGACCATGCCCACATAAAACGGCGACCAGCAGGAAGCGCTGGAGAACCCCTGGATCAGCGCAACACTCAATCTTTTCCTTAGTTCCGTTGATTTGTTCTCTTCGACGATAGTCGAGAGCAGACTGAGCCCGGCCAGATTAAGGGTTGATCCCAGAAAATGAGCCCCACCGGTCAGATAGATAAATCTCCTGCCCGGAGGTTGATTGATGATCGCCGCCCGGACCGCCTGCAGCGCGTGACTGCGACCAACCGGATATTGCAACCAGAGGACAGCAAAAAACAGTACTAAAAACGGGCGTGACCTGGCAAAGCCGTCCAACAGGACGTGTATCCAGTCTTCAGAAAAAACGGCACAAATAGTGCCGATGGCGAGGAGTGCGCCTGCGGAAATTCGATGGAAATTCTGCAGTGACCGGAACTCGATCGCGATAAAAACTGCGATCAATACGGATGTCGTCAATATCAGTGTTTCCGAGGGGACAAAGGCCTCGAGAATAGTCAGAAGGGCGATCAGCAGAAAGATCCAGGATGAAAGTGAAATGGGAGCCCGGATCACGGCGAAATCTCTTTATTCAACAGGCTGAATGCGGCGCGCATGAGGGATTTTACATCGGCGAGGAGAACAGATGCGCCCGCGCACTGTGTCAGATCAAATTCCAACAATCCAGAAAAAAAACGCAAAGCACGATGATGCAGATCAGTGCTTCGGATCAAACGAGAATTTGGGAGGTCAACTGGCGATATCCAAATAATTTGCATAAGAGGCGAAAAAACAACCCCAATTCCAATGAAAGCAGGCTAAAATTGGGTCTAAACATTCAGGGGCGGTTCATAGGAGCTGATTTAGAATTGAACCTGGAATTCAAAAGGTATGATTTCAATCCGGCATGATTTTGAAAGACAATATGGTCTTCCATTTTTGTGTTGGTGACGTCTCGCGCGTCTAATAATATCTGAAGCCCTAGAGTTGTGTTGGAGTTGTCTCGGAGGTCGGTATGCGTACCGTTTCAATAGTAGTTTTAGTCCTCATCCTGATGGGAACATTCGTTAACCCGTCCGAAGCCCAGCAGGTTTGCCATTTCAAAACCGTATCGGTGAAGAGCACGAGCTGCGACAAGGGACTATCCTATGTCGGGCCGACAAATGCCGTACGATTTGGCGGATATTGCATTTTGCCATTGAACTGTAAAATCTCTGTTTCCAATACCAAGACCAACAAATGTCCCGGCGGCTCCACATATGTCGGTGCTCAGAATGCGTCCCAAGTTGGCGGCCAGTGTCTATCGGCACCGGGCTGGACTGTGACGGCACGCAAAGTCAACTCTGCGGCAGCGTGTAAAAATCCGGAAAAATATCTTGGGCCGTCCAAGCCTGCAAGGCTGGGCGGGCATTGTGTAAAAATAACCAAATAGATTTGAATAGTTGAAGCAACCCTCATAACTGGGGGACTGTTACGCTGGGGGAGTAAATGGTTGATCAGCAAGAAACGGACGAAGCCCAACCCGTCCGTCGTCGTACGTTTCGTGGACGAATTGTTCGCGCAGTGGAGGTTCTTTCTTCCGCCAGTATTCTGTTTGCGGTAGTGGCCTTTGTATCAGAATACAATTACCGTCATATAGAACGGACGGAACGATCCATACAATTGCTTTCCCTTGATCCGCCACAAAGTGAAGCGGCGGCGATGGCCATCGAATATTTGAATCAGGACATCAATGTTCCGCTGTGTCCGTTTTCCGAGATCTGCAGCATCCGTCCGCGGCTCAATTTCCGGGACATCAATCTGTTTGATCAGAAGGATCAGGAAGGGGTCATTATTTCCCGAAGGGATCTGGGGCGGGTAAGAATAGAAAGCTCTGATTTGCGGGGTATTATCTTTTTAAATGCCAACCTGAAGCGCGCCAGTTTTTTCGACACGGATTTACGGCAGTCCCAGTTCAACCTGGTTGATCTGGATTGCGGGCAGTTTGTAGGGTCTGATTTATCGGGATCAACGATTACATTTAATTCAATGAATGGCACCGAGTTTTTCAATGCCAATATCTCCGACGTTACATTCGAGATAGCCGGTGAAGCCTTTATGGAAGAGGATGAAGATACACGTGAGCTCGGACGTCGAATGCGAAGCGCCGGCCTTTATCCCGGCAGTTTGTCCGGGGCCTGGGCCTGGAAAGGACAGGAGCCGAAAGGGCTGCCTCCGGGGTATAAAACATATTTTACCTGCGAACCGGTGCAGGGAGAATTTCAGAGTTTGAACAAGCGCCGTCCTGAAGAGGCACAATGCATGATCGCCAGCCCGGAAAATATTTCCGACGTTGAAGGCAAATGCCAGGTACAGGGAGATTCGGATACTCTGTTCAATCAATCCTATGAATGGATGACGGATCAAATAGATCGGGCCAGGAGCTGGATCCAGTCCTAACCCGATCGCGCCTATTATATTAGGCGCGAATTGAATGTACTGCCAAACTTTTTAAGCTTGTGCCATATCCGGAGTAAGTTTCAGCGAACTCAGGAATACGGCCATGCCATAATAAATGGCGCACATGCCGCCGATTTCCATGATTTCAGCTTCCGATAAAAGCTTCTTGCCTTCATCATAAAACTCTTTTGCTTTGACCTTCTGGGGATCCCGATACATGTAGTAAGCATATCTCAGCGCCCATTTGTCAGCCTCAGAAAAACGATCATCCGCTTCAAATGCCTCGCTGCAACCGGCTTCAATCAATTCTTCGGTCAGACCGGCGTCCATTGCCTTTCGGGATCTAAGGGAGGAAAAGTAAGAATCCTTGGCATAGCGACAGAGTTGGATGCGAATGATCTCTTTAAGTTTGTGATCGACATTGCCTTCCGCGTGAGACTTGTACATGGCATCGAACAGGGCTTCTGTATATCCCGGCGCGTGCGCCATTAACCGAAAAAACTGTTTGTCTGGCACTTGTAAATCTTCCGCCAGTGCAACGTATTTGGCCATTTTCGGCTGATCAAGTTGCTCATCCGGAACCAGTTCTAATACAGTCATATTATATTCCTTTAATCCCGGGCGACTAGGCGTCTTCCTTGTTTTCAGTGGCCCGCTGCATGGCCCCCTTGAGATGCGACACAGGCACATCACCGTAAACCCGTCGCGACTCTTCCTGATCCACAAGTCGGCCGTCCGGTGTAAACATGGGATAGAAATCAAGTGTGCCAAAAAATGTGTGATATCCGATATTGAAACCGATGAAAGAGCCGAGCTCGACAATCTCTTCGGTTGTGAAGTGTTTCTTCAGATCATCGAAAAACGCTTCATCCAGCTTATCCGGATCAACATGCATGAGATGGCTGTAACGCAGTGCTGCCTTTTCCGCATCTGTGAACTGGTCGCTGTTTTCGAAATTATCGATACCTTCATCGATTAAGGCTTCTGTCAAACCCTGCTGCTTCGCCGAAGCAGACCGGACATTGCCTCAATAATTACAGTCGGCGTAACGCGAGAGCTGAACCCTAATAATTTCTTTGAGTTTGTGATCGACGACTCCGGTATTGAACACCGTGCCCCATGCCACATACATGGAATGAGCCAGATCTTCGTTATGACCCTGAATGGCATGAAATGCTGGATCGGGGGCGCGGTGCCTCAAGGTTTTTTTGATAAACCCTCCCAGCTTTCCCTTTTTCAGAGTCTCGACATCCAATAAGGTAATATTGGCCATCAATTTCTCTCCTTTGCTTATTAACTGCAGTACGACACTTTGGTGCCTGGCAAAAAGTATCCAGACAGATCGTTGCTTGCTACTCTATCTATTCCAATGAAGAAATGAAACTTTGATATGCTTCGGCGTTCATCAAATTTCCGGTCTCGTTAACGTCGGCCAATTTGATTTTCGCAATCCAGCCATGGTCCTCAGGTGATTCATTTATTGGAGATGCATTATCTTCAAGTGCAGTGTTCACTTCGGTCACCTCGCCGCCCACGGGCGCATACACCTCGTTGGCCGCCTTGGCCGATTCCACCAGGCCGACTTCGTCACCAGCTTTGAATAATTGACCTTTGTTGGGAATTTCCACATACACAACTTCAATCAGCTGTTCCTGGGCAAACTTGGATATTCCGATTGTTCCCATATCGCCTTCCAAGTGAAGGTAAATGTGTTCATCGCTGAAAAATGTCTGCCCCATGGATCGTTGCCTTTGGTTTGAGAACGGAAGTAACCGCTAAATTTCGAACACTCTAATTAGAGCCTGACTTTAATTAGAGCCTGACTTTATGTAAAATAATAAGAAATAATAAAACTGATTATAAATTTTGATGGATCATGTTGCTGTTGACCGATTTGGAAGTCGATTTTTTCTCAGAATTTGAGTGACCTGCAATCTCCGGTTCATGATCAACGGCGATCATGGCATAGTTCAAGAGCGAATTTTTCAGGAAATTGGGAAATACTGACGTGAAATCAGGTCCATCGATTATCTCCGTGGAAGAAATGGCCGCCTCGATAGAAGCGGGCGCTTCTCTAGGTGTTCCCGCGGATTACAGCGGCGTTCCAATGGAGGCGACGCGGGAGCTGATTCGCCAGGGGACAGGTGGTCTGCATCTGTTCTGTCTGCCGTCAACGACAATTCAAGGAGACATGTTGATCGGTGCCGATTGCGTCTCCTCAGTTGAAACCGCGGCCGTCACTTTGGGTGAATTTGGACGTGCTCCCCGTTTCTCTCAGGCCGTTGAGAAGGGTAAGTTGGTTATAAAAGACTCAACCTGTCCGGCATTGCATGCGCAGTTGCAGGCCACGGAGAAGAGCGTTCCGTTCATGCCGCTCCGAGGCATCATCGGTTCCGACATTATCAAACACAGAGAGGACTGGAAGGTCATAAACAATCCATTTGGTGAAGGTGAAGAGCCTATCGTCTTGCTGCCGGCAACCAAACTGGACGTGACCTTGTTTCATGCGGCGAGTGCCGACCGGCGGGGAAATATCTGGATCGGACGGCGCAGAGAGTTGTCAACTCTCGTCCATGCCTCGAAACGCGTTCTCGTAACGGTCGAGAAAATCGTGGATGAGGATTTCTTTGAAACCGAAGAAAAATCAGCCGGGGCGCTGCCGGCATTCTACATAGAAGCGATTGCCGAGGCGCCTAAAGGTGCCTGGCCTTGCGGATTGCAGGATATCTACAGCGTCGATGCCGATGAAATGCGCCTCTATGCTGAAATGGCGGCTACAGATTCAGGATTTAGGAACTTCCTCGACACACGCGTCTTTGGCGAATATTTTTTGCAAGCAAATTCATGAATTGCGCGCCGCAAGAGTTGCTGATTTCCGCGATAACCGACATGATCGGGAACGACAGGCATATCGCCGTTGGTGCCGCATCTCCCATTCCCGGCTGTGCCGCGCTGCTGGCGCAGGCGGAAGCCCGACATCGGATGGACATAACGATATTGCACAGCCGTCGGCATAACAGCTTCACGGAGGGGGCCCGGGAATTGTTTGATATTGCCGCACAGGGCAGAATAGATACATTCTTTCTTGGAGGTGTGCAGATTGACGGCAATGCCAATATCAATCTCGTTGGAACGGGGCAATATCCGCAAATAGACAAGCGGTTTTCCGGTTCTTTCGGTTCCGCGTTAATGTACTTTGTCGTTCCCAAGGTCATTTTGTTCAGAGAAGAGCACAGTCCGAGAACGCTTGTAAAAAAAGTGGATTTCATTTCCGCTCCCGGATCTTCGCCGAAAGAGGTCTACAGGCCTGGCGGGCCGTTTGCACTGGTAACAGGCAAAGCGGTGTTTCACTTCCAAAAAGAGAAATCAAAGTTCGAATTATCGACCCTGCATGAAGGGAACAGTCTGGAGGAAGTCAGAGACCAAACCGGTTTCGAATTTGACACTTCCAGAGAAATTCCTAAAACAAGTCAGCCGTCAGTTGAGAGGCTGGAGCAGCTGCGAACCGAGGTCGCTCCGAAAATTGCCGAATTCTATCCGGAATTCGCGCGACGTTATTTTGATCGGTAACCGGTTGGCTCCTGGGAAAGTTGGAACGCAATGGCGAATGACAAGCAAAACGGACCTTTGTCAAACTTGTTGGTAGTAGATTTGACGCGGGTATTGGGCGGGCCGTTTTGTACACAGTGGCTCGGAGATTTCGGCGCAGACGTCATTAAAGTCGAACCACCCCAGGGCGATGAGACGCGAAAATGGGGTCCGCCATTCGATGACAATGATACCGCCTCCTATTTTATCGGCGTCAATCGGTCCAAGCGGGGCATGTCACTGGATCTCTCCAAATCGGAGGGACGCGATATTCTTTTTCGCCTCCTGCAGGAAGCTGATGTGCTCGTTGAAAATTTCAAGATCGGAACTCTCGAAAAATGGGGTATGGGTTACGAAACGGTCCTTTGTGAGAAATTTCCACGGCTCGTGCATTGCAGGATATCCGGATTTGGGGATAGCGGACCCTTCAGCGGCTTCCCGGGCTATGATGCCGTCGCTCAGTCCGTCGCCGGTTGGTTAAGCGTTAATGGGGCTCCCGAGACGGGCCCCACCCGCGTCGGTATTCCTATGGTTGACATTGGTACCGGGATGTCCAGCGCCTTTGGCATCATGGTCGCCCTGCACGAGCGGCAGAATTCGGGGCGAGGTCAATCAATCGACATGACGCTTTACGATACCGCTATTTCCCTATTGTTTCCCCATGCCGCCAACTGGTTTCTTGGCGGCAAGAAACCCATACTCACCGGCAACCATCATCCGAATATTTCGCCTTACGACACCTTCGCGACGAAGACGTGTGATATTTTCATCGGTGTCGGCAATGACGGCCAGTTCAAACGGCTTTGCGATGTGCTGGGAGATCCGGAACTGGCATCGGACGGACGTTTTTTGCGCAACAGTGATCGAAGTCGCAATAAAACTATTCTTCGGGAAGTGCTGGAGAAACAATTGGCGGAATTTGACGGCGAACAGATTTCCGTAGCCCTGATGCAGAACGGCGTGCCGGCCGGTCCCGTATTGGATGTGCCGGGCGCTTTGAACCATGCGCAAACGCGTAACCGCGAAATGGTTGCCGAGCTCGATAGTTACAAGGGGCTTGCAAACCCCATAAAACTTTCCCGTACTCCGGCAGAAGTCAAATCGGCGCCGCCGCAATTCGGCGAACACACCATCTCCATCCTCAGTGAGCTCGGCTACTCATCCGAGGAAATTGAAAATTTTATTCGTCTGGATGTCGCTTTCGCGGGTGGAGAAAAATAAGAACTTCCGTCAGTGGGCGTCAATGAAGTCGATCAGGGCCTGGCGGACATCATCGGGCGGCACCACACTTTGGCGTTTTTTTGCGTCGAAGAAAACATTCACACTTTCTCCGGTTGCCACACAGGTTTCATCCAGGAAAATTCCGTATATGGATGTCATCGACTTGTTTCCAAGGCGTGTAATGCGTGCGCCAACATCCACGGTTCCCGGAAAGTGAAACTCCTGATGATAGTCGATGATAACGCGCGCCAGGACAAAGTTCAGATTCGGGTGACCAAATCGATCGACAATTCCGTGGATCAAGGTCGTTCGAGCCACTTCGATATAGGAAGCTATTGAAGCATTGTTGATGTGTCCGAGACTGTCCATGTCACCAAATCGAAGCGTGACGGGGCTCCAGTGCACATAGCTCGATTTTGATCTGAGGTCGAATTCGCTGGAAGATGACATATTTCCGTCTCGCACTTTTCAAGGAATTATTGATCCGAATTCAGAATGTTGAATTTCTGCACAGTAATTTCTGAATCCAGTTCCTGCAATTGCTGACTTAGGCTGTTTTTATCCTGCAGGCCGGATTGGGTGTCGATGACTTTCACCACGTTTGCGGAATTTATTGCCGCGGCCTTAAGGCACTGCTCCAGAGGACTCGCTTCAGCAATCCAGCTGACCAGCGTTGATATGAACGCATCACCCGCGCCGGCCGTTCCCTGGGGTTGCACATCCATTGTTGTGCTATGGAAAATCGTGCGGCCATCACTCAGATAAGCCCCGTTGCGGCTGTCTGTGAGAACGAAGTATTTGGGGCCAAGTGACGTAATGGCATTGAATAGTACGGGCAGGGAAACGGAAAAACCGCCAAAAGTCAGGCCGGTGCGCAGGAGTTCCGGACAATCCTCCGGAAGCTCCGCCATTTGTGCATTTGATGTTTCGAGTCCACGGGCAAAAATCCCGGGAATGAGAGCCGCGGCTTCGACCCGGTTCAAGGCTATGAGATCAACATGTTCGAGAGAGTCGTATAAGGGATTGAGGCGGGACGTCAGCTGGCGGATGCCCGGATTTGTCGCGACGAATGCACCTGCTGAGTGGGCAAGCTCGGCAATATGAGGAAAACAGTCAGACGATCCGTCCGACAGGCTTGAGATATAGACGAGATCCAGATCCTTGAAGATGGCGGGATTCAAGTCTTCCTTGCGCAATAGACGGTTGACCCCGCGCTGTGTGAAAATAGTTGCATTGCGGTCGTGCGAGGAAATCATTATCGCGACACCGGTGCCATCCTCTTGTGTCTGTACGATATGTTTTTGAGAAACATTTTCCTGTTCGAGACATTCAATTATCCGTGCGCCGTAAACGTCTTCGCCCAGCTTCACCAGGCTGGAAACCCGGTGGCCGAGGCGGGAAAGACAGACAGCGGTGTTTATGGCGCCACCGCCAACATGGATGGTAATGCTTTCCGCATCAATTTTTCGCCCCTGTTCCAGGAGGAGAAATGAGGAAGTTGCATTGTGCATGGTCATGCGTTCGATGTCCGCATCTTCGACAATGGTTATGATGTCGACCATGGCGGACCCAATTGTGATGGCTTTCATTCAAATCTCATTTGCGCGGTCGCTCCCAAAAACTGGCGCAACATTTACAGTCTTTTTCGCAACAGAACCAGCTATAATTATTGGCAGGAGAACTGGCAGTATCTACTCAATTTCAGAAAAAGTCGGAGAGGAAAAGAACTCGGGTCAAAGCTCTGAAAGAGATGCCTAGTTAAAACTCAGTTCATTTGAATTTTCAGATTGTCGAAAGGCCCATAAGAACGCCAAAGCAATGAGTTTTTCCCTCATAGTCGCGGTTTTATTCAGGCCGAGTCGTTCAAGGGCGGCCCTTTCCCGTGTGTCGGGTTGACGATTGCCGAGAACCGACACCACCGATTGGACCAGTTTCAACGGCTCTTGCCGAAGAGCTTTCATCTGTTTCAATGCGGTAATAATACTCTGTTCAAGCCCGGAAAATTCCGTCCCCAGAGGGTAGTCCGGCAATAATTCCTTTGCACGCGCCTGTTGCAGTCTTTGTTGTACGGCACTGGGAAAGTTTTGCCGGAATTGGCCGGGGATCTCGTAAGATTTCTCGATTTTTCCATTCTTTATCGCCTGTTGCAAAAGCGCGGCTTGAAACCGGCTATCGGCAATATTCAGCATTTCCGCTATAACGTCGCGGTCCGATTTGCCCCAGAGGTCGGCAATGCCATATTCCGTCACGATAATGTCCCGCAGGTGCCTGGGGATTGTTGTGTGTCCATAGGACCAGAGAATGTTGGAACTCAGGGAACGACCGCTCCCACGCGTTGCATTCAGCACAATCACGGATCGTGCGTCCTGTAATTCATGGGCCTGGGCGACAAAATTATACTGCCCGCCTACACCGCTGACAATCTGGCCGTTTTCCAACTGATCGGACACAACATTTCCCAGCAATGTCGCCATCAGGCACTTATTAATAAACCGGGCCTTGATGCGCTGGGACCTTTTGAGGGCTTCATCGGCGTAAAGCTGATTGACAAAGGAAACCGGCTTCATCTGCAATTTCTCAAGATCCGCGTCAGTCAAATTTTTTAACTCTTCGTAGAAGGTGCTTGAGTCCAGGAAGAAGCCGGCATCGAGGACGCGTCCGTTCGGTTGAGACGCGGCAATATTCTGTTGAATCTTGCTGTCCGTGTATTCTGTCCTGATGTCATGAACTTCACGCTTC
>CAJHZG010000352.1_pt1 | contig 10473 bp, 12 predicted proteins | sample 9198901 | NCBI WGS metagenome assembly CAJHZG01 (sample SAMEA7708382, study PRJEB35096) | sediment metagenome | biome: marine neritic benthic zone biome [ENVO:01000025]; feature: sediment [ENVO:00002007]; material: shallow marine sediment [ENVO:03000034] sea grass bed [ENVO_01000059] ... | reverse complement strand
CACCGGTCGCGATCAGAATATTGAACCAGAGAAAGCAAACGAAAAAACGTGCGAACTGTGTGCGGACCCGATCAAGAGAAGAATTGTTCCCGGATGTGTCGGCAATATCGTGCGGTGGCTTTGACAACACATCTCTCGAGATCTCGTCTCCAGCCTTGATCTGGAAGCCCGGTATCGGCTCCACCAGGCCGTCAGCGGATTCAGATTCGGGAGCCAAATCTTGGATGACCATGGATTCAACGCTGCTTTCGTCTTCGGACATGTGACCTATCCCCTTTGACCCCATTGTTTCTGCGCCCTGCTTTCTGAAAGTCCCAGGCAGGCAACAATCAGCGTCGGATCGAGAACGAGCCAGGCACCGGAACGATACAACCGCTCGCTAAGTTCCGGTTCCTCATCGTAAACAATTACGGCCCAGGCTGGACCTTCGGCGGCAAGCGAACGAGTTTGGGCCCTGGCAACAACCTGGAATATTGCTGTATTCGTTGAAAACGGCGGGACAACAAGAATTACGGGTTTATTTGGCCGGGGTTGAACCAAAAGCAAAAGCAGGCAGCAAGACAGGACGGCCGCAAAAATCAGTGACCATCCGAAAGCCTCGGATTCTGAAATTTGTCTGCAGGACATAGGATTCTCATGAAAGAATTATTATTAATATATCTTTTGAATATCATATAATTTGCATAATTTGGGTTAAAAAATGAATAATTTCTATGGGGCCTGACAGCGCAAAGCAGTAATTCTTCGCTAGGATCAGGCAAAGGACCTGTATTCACGTCTTCAGTCGAAACTCAATCTTTACGGGATGATGATCACTGGCGCGATTGCTGTCCCGATCCTGGATAATCTCACCATCGAGAATTTCAACCTGGCTGTTGGCCAGGATGTGATCAATCCGGATAGCCGAACTTTTGTCGGTCGAGATAAGATCCGTAGGAATAGTGTAGCGCCGTTTGTCCATTGGGATGGCATCTTCGAAACCATGGTCTGCCAGGGTTGAAAAAACATGCTGGCCGCTTTCCACAAATTGCCCTAACGCGTCTGCGGGACGATCACTGAATCTCCGAAAGCCGGATATCAGCAGATCATGATCCAGCTGATCTTCGGGATGGATACAATTGAAATCACCGCCGAGAACAACAGGCCCATCCAGCCCTTTCACCAGACGGCTGAAATCCTCCGCCTTGTGGATGGGGAACCGATTTGGATGTGGATGATAGGAAGCGATGGTCACCGGTCCTTCCGGTGTCGCAACCCGTGCGATCAGCCCGCCCCGGTTGTAAATCTTCATTTCTTCCGAGTTTTCGATTTCGAACCTGGACAGGATCGCATTCCCCCATTCATTGTCGTAAAGAGCCGATGTCTGAAACGGAAATTCAAACAAGGTTCCATAGTCGACGGACCTATTCCCATATTCCCGGCAGAACAGCGCTTCGTTGAGAATCAGAATATCCGGATCGTGATTGTGGACCAGATCCCGGGCGATCGTCGCCCGCTCCCGGTCGAGTTGGCGGCGCTCCGCATCCGCGGTCCCGACGGGGCGAAATCCCTCAAGAATATTGAATGATATCAGGGTAATTGTTGTCGACATCAAAACGCCTCTGGCGGATATGGATAAACACTCGATACACAAACATCGGATGACGGGAGTGACGGTTTGGAGAACTTACCAAATCATTCGCGTGGAAGGCAGTCCTGTTTTACTGGTTTGTCCCGATCCCTAAAAAATCAAAACTCGTACCGGTGTGCCTTTCCCCCACCCTGATTGCTCGAATTTTCCACTCCCAGACCTATCGCCGACCGAAATCTTGTCGTATAAGCATAATTACAAATAAGCTAGTCGAAACGTAGGTTTTTTGCGTTTAAGGCAATATATTGGGATCGTGTTCTCCACGATCAATTCAACGGCATTGAACAAAATTGAAGAAGCATTTCAAAGTAAATATTGATTGAGGATTTTATGGATTTGCAATGGGTAGTGATAATTATTCTTGCTCTGCTGGGATTGAGCATCATCGCCCGTCTACTCTCACTACCACTGGCTGTCTTCTTTAGCGTCGTCGTAGTCGGTGTTCTTCTTTCCCTGGTATGCTATGTGGCGTCTCTTTCCCTGTTGTCACTCGTTGGGCTGCCTGTCGACATTATCAATATCATAGCCAATGTTTCTGTTATTCTGATTATGACCTACTCTATTGTCCGGGGTATACGCCGACAAAAAATTGTCAATGCCCGCAGGCGCCAGGCTTGACCGGGTTTCACCTGCTCCAGGGAAAAAGGTCCCCTAGGGACCTCGCATGTAAACCACGGTGGTCAGACACAAGGAACTGACAGTCCATGACAGCGATTACCATTGTTCTTCTGGCATTTGTGGCTTACGTGGTGATCTTCGTATTGCGCCCCTGGCGCCACGGATTCGATAAAATGATCTCCGCACTCGCCGGCGGCATCATTGCAATAATTGGGGTCACACTGGTCATCCATATCGGCTCCCGCTGGTTCGGCCTTGAGCGCAGCCTTACCGATCCCATTAACATAGTCGTCTTCGTGGTCGGCGTGATCGGTGCTCTGCTTTATGGTCTAAGGGCACAGAAAAAGGGTGCGCCGGGAAAATCCGGTAACCGCAAGCCCAACTAACCTTCCCGCATTGACAGTTTTCATCCAGATGTGTTGTCTGTGTCGCCATGTGCTTTCCAATCGTCTGATCTGCAAGCCCGCGTTCAATTGTCTACTCGGACAGAAAACTACCGGGAATGACACAAGTCAGACCAGTCGCAGACGCAGTACTTTTGCGACGGCATAAAATTCAAAAAACTCAACTATGAGGAATCAAATGATACTTGAAATTGCAACGATAAAAATCAAGGCAGGGACGAATCAGGCCTTCGAAGACGCGGTTAACAGCGCCATTCCCCTGTTCAAGTCGGCAAAGGGCGCGCGTACCATGAACCTGCGTCACTGTCTGGAGGAACCCGAAACCTATATGCTGTTTGTCGAGTGGGAGACGCTTGAAGATCACACGGAGCATTTTCGCGGATCCAATGATTTTCAGAAATGGCGCGGCCTGATCGGTGAATACCTGGCGGGAACACCGCACGCCGTCCATTATAATATGGTCGTCGACGGATTTTAAACTCCGCAACACGAGTACCGGACCCACCCGCGCGCTCGGTCAGTTGGTCTTTTTTTCCTGGGAGCGGGGCAGGCCTTTTTTCGGGCTGAACACCCCGCGTACCCGGCCATCCCTGGTATTACAGCGCGTGCGTCCACTGTTGAGATCGATGTTCATAGTTCCGCATTTCAGAATATTGTCTCCCTGGGTAAGGACGACATTGCCGCCAATCACGATTTGATTCTTCGCCACATCAAAATCAGCCCAGTCGCTGGATGTGGACTGGTTGTCCCGGGACGTGATGAGAACTTTGTGCCGGGCCTGCACGCGGGTGACCTTTGAACCCATGGTGCTGCCGTTGCCGCCGCCACCGCTATAAGTGATCTGCAACTCCCGGGAACGGATGGCAAAGCCGTCCTGTCCGGCAATCACATTGCCTTTGAATATGGCCGTTTTTTTATTGTCATCGATATCCAGCCGGTCCGCCTCAATGGAAATAGGCGCATCAGTTTCGCGGGTAAATCCGGTGAAGCTCTCAACCAGTCCCTGGGCATAGGCCGCCACAGGCAGGAAAAACACCACAAAGGCGCAGAAAACGATCGATTTCGACAACAAATTCAGCTGTCGGCCAAATAGGTCTCCTGCAGACCTGAGATGGAATTTTGGACCTTGCATGAAGCCAGTATATCCTATTTTCTGATCACAAAACCACTGTGTTGGCGGCGGCAGACACAGAATTCACCGTTTGCGCCTGGGAATCCCGATCATTGCCTGAAATACTTGAATATTGGGTAGAATAATGGCTGGAGGAATAAGTCCTTGAAAATCGATCAATCTTATGACTTCAAAGAAATTATTAATGCCAGAGGCGTGTTCACACCCCTGGGCGTATCCCGCTCCAGTCCCGGCGTTTGTGATGCCGTGACATTTGCACTTTCCAATTTTTTTGACATGGCGGATCTCCAGGACCGGGCCGGGGCGGCACTGGCGGCCCATTCCGGTGGCGCCGGCGGAGCCGTTACCCATTGTGTTTCCGCCGCCATTACCCTCAGCATAGCGGCCCTGTATTCCGGCACCGATCCCCGCAAAATCGCCGCGCTTCCGGATATGGGCGATCCAGTTCCCGAAATCGTCATCCAGGCCGGGCATCTCGTCAACTATGGGCACCCCGTGGAACAGGACATCCGCCTGGCCGGTGCCCGTGTCCGCCCCGCGGGAACCGACGCGCACTGTTCACCGGAGGATCTGGAACAGGCCCTGGCTTCCCCCAACACGCTCGGGCTTTTGCTTGTCGAGTCGCGTCTCACTCGCGGCGAAATGGTCGATCCCGTTGCGGCTATCGCTCTTGCCAGGGCCCATGATTGTCCGGTTATACTTGACGCCGCCGCACAGGATTTCCGTCTCACCGAACTCGTGGGTTATGGCGCCGACCTGACGCTCTTCAGCGGACAGAAATATTTATCCGGACCCACCGTCGGCCTGGTGATCGGCGCACCGGACCGGATCGCCGCCGTGAGGGCGCAGGAAAAAGGAATAGGCCGCCCCATGAAGGCGTCGAAGGAGGCCATAATCGGGACACTCGCCGCGTTGGCGGAACGAGGCGAGCTGGATCTCACGGCCTGGGAAACAGAGAAGCTTGACCAGTCCCGGATATTCACCGATGCCCTCAATCGTATTTCCGGTATAAGCACAAGCCTTGTTCCCGATCCGACCCAGGGACCGTTTTCGAGGATCCATGCCCGGTTTGACGAGACTTCCGGACCATCGGCCCGAGAGGTTGCCGATCAACTCCGGGAAGGCCATCCTGCGATCTACGTATTCGAAAACGAGGTCAATGACGGCATACTGATATTTGAGATCATGGCGCTTACCGACAGCGAGCAATCCGCAATCATTTCCCGCCTGCGGGACCTCTGCAGTTCTGACCATGGCTGATCCCCGGGGTTGCGCCACCCAAGACAGATGCTAATTTGATAACCTGTATAGAGAACACGGAACCAGGCTCAGGGAGACAGACTTGTAAATGACATCTTCGCTAAAGGGCATAATTGTCGTCTCCCTCGAACAGGCGGTTGCAGCCCCTTACTGTTCGTCCCGACTCGCGGACGCTGGGGCCCGGGTCATCAAGGTCGAACGCCCCGACGGCGATTTTGCCCGCGGCTACGATCATGTGGTGCATGGGGAAAGCGCCTACTTTGTCTGGCTCAACCGCGGCAAGGAATCCCTGGCCATCGATATCAAGGATCCGGAAAACGCCGTCCTTTTGCACACCATTCTCGCGCGCGCCGACGTCTTTATCCAGAACCTTTCACCCGGCGCCGCCAAGCGGGCGGGATTTGGATCCGACCTCCTGCGCAAAAAGTATCCGCGCCTCATCACCTGTGATATTTCCGGCTATGGCGAGACCGGAGACTATCGCGACATGCGCGCTTACGACCTTCTTGTGCAGGCGGAAACCGGCCTCGCCTCGATTACCGGCAATCCCGAGGGTCCGGGCCGGGTCGGCGTTTCGGTCGCGGACATTTCCTGCGGCATGTACGCACTTACCGCGATACTGGAAGCCCTTATCCGCCGGCAACAGACCGGGAAAGGTGAGGGACTCAAGGTTTCCCTTTTCTCCTCAATTGCCGACTGGATGGCCGTCCCCCTTCTCCATCATGATTATGCAGCACAGGCGCCGGTGCGTTCGGGATTGAGTCATCCGAGTATCGCACCTTATGGAATCTATGGATGCGGCGACGGGCAACAGCTATTGCTCTCCATCCAGAACGAACGGGAATGGCACCGGTTTTGCTCTCACGTCCTGCAGGATGCGGCAATTGCGGAAGATCCCCGCCTCGACACGAACTCAAACCGGGTGAAAAACCGGCCCTATCTGGACACCCGCATCGAGGAGGTGTTTGGCGGACTGACCAGAGACGAACTTGTCGAACGGCTGAATTTCGGTGACATCGCCTATGGTTCCTACAATGACGTCGCGGCGTTTTCCGGCCATCCGCAACTGCAGCGGATTTCCGTCGACACGCCGTCGGGTCCGGCCTTGATGCCCGGCCCGCCGGTCAGCGGCTGGAGAGGCGACCCGGAGTTCGGAGAGGTTCCGGCCCTTGGAGCGCACAATGAAACTATCCTGCAGGAATTCCACCCCCCAGTGGAGCGAACAGAAGACATATGAGGCACCTGAAATTATGAGTACGTGGCCATGAGTGACATTGAACAACCGGATTACCAGAGCTGGGTCGGGCGCAGCGAGAGCAATCATGATCGGATAGATGTTGTCCGGGCCAACGCCCTCGCACGCACACTCGAAGACGATGTCGCCCGCAAACCTCTGGGACCCATTGCTGACGGCGATCCCCTGCCGCCGCTCTGGCACTGGATTTATTTCTGGCCTGTCGTGCCCACCCATGAAACCGGCGTTGACGGACACCCCCGCCGCGGTGGCTTCCTTCCTCCCGTGGAGTTGCCGAACCGCATGTGGGCCGGGGGAAGTCTTGAGCTGTACCGGCCCCTGAAAGTCGGCGCTGCGGTGGAACGCCGGTCGACCATCGAATCTGTCGTCCCCAAGACCGGCCGCTCGGGCTCCCTTGTATTCGTCACCGTGCGCCATGACTATTTAAGCGACGACGAGACCTGTATCTCGGAACGCCATGATATCGTTTACCGGGAGCATCAATCGCCTGCAGCCAATGGCGACTCCGATATCGCCCCTGTCTGGGACGATGGCACACTCTGGACGCGGACCGTAAATCCAACAACTCTGCTTCTCTTTCGCTATTCCGCGCTCACATTCAACGGCCATCGCATTCACTATGACAGAGACCATGCCCGGGCCGAAGGCTATCCCGGGCTCATCGTTCACGGTCCCCTGACGGCGACCTTTTTAGCGGAACATTTACGGGAAAAATACCCGAACCGGAGGTTGGCGAAGTTCTCGTATCGCGGTCAGCGGCCCCTCTTTGACCTCGACGCTTATGAAATTCAGGGGCATATCGAAACCGAAAGCTCTGCATCGGAAACCAATATCGCCCTCAGGGCCCTCGATCCAAGGGGTCAGATTGCCATGTCCGCGACCGGGCTGATCGAAGCCTGATAGCGCAGTCATTAACAAAAGTGGAGGAACTCCCATGCCCAGTCCCACCGGATTCCCGGTTATTGCCCTCGAAGAACACTTTCTTGACGATGAAATTTCCGCGCACTTCGCCGGTAGCGATGTATTACGCCTGCCGCCAATTCAGGAACGCCTGATGGACACGGGCTCCAATCGCCTCGACGAAATGGATGCCGCCGGTATCGATATTCAGGTCCTCTCCCTCGGTGCACCTGGCACTCAGAAACTGCCCGCCGACAAGGCCGCCGACATCACCCGCGCCGCCAATGACCGGCTATTCGAGAAAATTCAAAAAAATTCTGATCGGTTTGCCGGATTTGCCGCTCTGCCGACAACCGACCCGGACGCGGCACCAAATGAGCTTGACCGCGCGGTCAAGGATCTCGGTTTCAAGGGGGCCATGATCCACGGCCTCACCAACGGCGCTTTCATTGACGGCAAGGAGTTCTGGCCAATTTTTGAACGCGCCGAGGCGCTGGACGTGCCCATCTATCTCCACCCCGCCTTTCCCCACGCCCCGGTGGTCGACGCCTATTACCAGCCCTACGTGAAGGATTACCCCCTGTTCCCGACGGCGGCCTGGGGATTTGGTGTGGAAATCGGTACGGAAGCGATCCGCCTCGTTCTCAGTGGTGTGTTCGATGCCTATCCGAAACTGAAAATCATTCTCGGCCATCTGGGCGAGAGCCTCCCCTTTCTGCTCTGGCGGATCGATCACACGCTCTCACGCGCCGGCAATAATCCGGTGAAGTTCCGGGAGATTTTCTGCCGCAATTTCTGGCTCACAACGAGCGGTAATTTTTCTGATCCCGCACTTCTGTGTACCATTCAGGAACTGGGGGTAGATCGCATCCTGTTCGCCATCGACTGGCCGTTTGTCGTCAATACCGACGGTGTCGACTGGCTCGACAACACGTCGCTCTCCCGGGAAGACAAGGCCAAGATATTCCACAAGAATGCGGAACGACTGTTGCGCATGTAGGGAACGTTATCCTGCAGTGGTCTCCAATGCCACTTCCAGCACGGTCAACGCGCCGCAGGCCATGTCCCAGCCGGAACTGTGACCGAGTTGGCCCAGCCTTGTGAGCGCTGGTTCAACTTCTTCTGTATCGGCCGCAAGCAGACCTATGAGAAAAGCGTGAAGGGTTTCATGCCCTTCTCCCTGCCCCGCGCATTGCAGATGTTGCAGGCTGATAGTGTGGGTGCGTGTTTCCCCTGCCCCGATTACGGCCGATGCCAGTTCATCAGCCGCCCTGTCATATCCCAGAGCCCGAAGGGTAATCAGGGAGCCACCGAGGAAATCGTCCCCCGATGGTGTCAAACCGGGTCCGAGGCCGATCAGGTTCAACATGTCTGCCGGTGGAGGGGGGACCGCCGCATCCTTTCGACATACCTGTCGGAGCCAGTGTTTAAACGCCAGAACCGCCGGACCGGCAAGCTGCCGAAACGCTCTTTCGGTTGCCGCGGCAACACTTTGCTTTTCCTGTCGCCGGTTGCATCCGCCATGCAGAACATTCATTCCTGTTGCAGGTGCGATGCGAACCATCTCCTCTCGCGCCAGTTGCACACGCCCGGTCACACCGGTTTCCGGTGAGAATTCAGGCCAGGCCGGCGGCGACCAGACCCCGGCCGTCGAGTCATCGATAACGAGACCCTTCCCCATCCGGGGTTCGGCTGCCCGCGTAAAAACCCGGACGTCTTTACCTTGCCGGATCCCGGCAACAACCGGGGTGTCAGCGGCATCTCTCGCGACCAGTACGTTCAACGGACCGGCACCGAGACTTTCCTCACCTACGCAGATCGTGGAATTTCCGGAGCTGAGATAAAAGCTTCGCTCGAACAGAGCGGCGACTTCAAACTCCGAATTCTGCCGCAGAACCGATGCCGCGAATTTTCCCAGTACCGTGGCGGTCAGATGACGTCTTTCTCCGCAACCTCTATTATTCCGTTGCGCGTACATGGGTACCGCTCTGCCCTTCCAGCGCCGGAATCGCATGGTTCAGGTCACCGATGATCGCATGCTTGCCGCCCCCCTCGATAAAGCGCAGGGCGGCTTCAACCTTGGGACCCATACTCCCTTCCGGGAACTGGCCTTCGGCCTGATATTGCCGGAGTTCCGCAACCGTCACGTCATGCAGTGATTTTTCCTGGGGCGTGCCAAAATTAACAGCGACGTGCTCCACAGCCGTCAGTATAAGTAGTGTCTCGATACCGAGGACATTGGCCATCAGCGCCGAAGTAAAATCCTTGTCGATCACTGCCGGCACGCCCCGGCGCACGCCCTTTGCCCCGCGAATAACCGGTATACCGCCGCCGCCGGCGGCGATGACAATAGTGCCTCTCCGGGCCAGGGCCTGAACCAGGGAAATATCGCAAATATGCTGGGGATCCGGAGACGGAACCACATGCCGCCAACCGCGCCCGGAATCCTCTTTCATGGGCCAGCCCAGTTCCGCTTCGATCTCCCGCGCTTCTTCTTCACTGAAAAACGGTCCGATGGGCTTGCTCGGTTGCAGAAACGCCGGATCATCTTCCTTCACTTCGACCTGGGTCAGTAGGGCCGCCACGTGGCGATCATTGTCTGCCTCCCTCAGTGCATTTTCCATCGCCTGCATCAGCAGGTAGGCAATACCACCCTGGCTGTGGGCAACACAGATTTCAAGAGGCATGGGCACGACCTGGTGGCGCGACAGGGCCTGGCGCATCAGAATTTTTCCAACAACCGGACCATTGCCGTGTGTCACCACCAATTGCTCAACATTGAGCCCCAGGGGAAGAAGGGCTTCAGCCGCCTCGGCTGCGACTTCCTCCTGCTCAAGATGGGTGCCTTCGATCGTATCCGGATGCGTCGCATTTCCGCCTATTGCCACCAGCAGCCGTTGTGGAAGTTGCGACTTGTCCGTCATGTTCAATCCTTGTGGGACGAATCCCGAATGAGGGTGAAAGCTAATTCTGCCGCATCCGCATTTGAAGGTGCGACAACGACATCGGCGCGTTTGAGTTTATCGATCTGGCGGTCTCTTCCCTGGAAATCATCGTCGCCGCCACAGACCGAAGCGACAATGATCGTATCGTTTCTACCGCATTTTTCCAGTTGTTGCGCCAGATAACCCGCGGGATCCCCATGGGCTCCGAAACCGAGAATTATATCCAGGAGCAGAACTTTTACTCCGGCACCGGCTAGAAGGGCAGCAATTCCGCCTCCCATTATTCCGGACCCGATGACTGCAGCCTTTCTGATTTTTCTTACCATGAT
>CAJHZG010000497.1_pt1 | contig 10510 bp, 7 predicted proteins | sample 9198901 | NCBI WGS metagenome assembly CAJHZG01 (sample SAMEA7708382, study PRJEB35096) | sediment metagenome | biome: marine neritic benthic zone biome [ENVO:01000025]; feature: sediment [ENVO:00002007]; material: shallow marine sediment [ENVO:03000034] sea grass bed [ENVO_01000059] ... | reverse complement strand
TGATATGAAGCGCCTTTCCCTTTCGCATCCGTAACACCTTCCAGACGTAGCCACGACGTCAAAGCATAGGAAGTTGGCGCATGTGTCTGAACTTTCATTAAACCTTCATCGGTTCGAACAACCAGAACTTTCCCGGTTCCGTCTACAAAAATCTGTGGTCGCGAATTTAGGAACAGGCTCCCCATGGCACAGCCGATCAGCAGAAGACCTACGAAACGTGTGCGTGTCTGAATAATACATAAAGCCAGGAACCCCATGATGAACAATGCAAACGAAACATCTGACATTTTTGGGTGTGACGACACTGCATAGGGGAGTTGTGCAATTTGTCTGGCGATCCAAATAAAGAGATCGGCCAGGATTTCCATGAACTGTAGGGGATAAGCTTCAACCCCGGCCATCATTGCAGGAAAGACGATAAGAGCTGTGGGCATCATCAACAGCGTGAAAAGCGGTAGGACCAGTACATTGGCAAGAAGTCCGTAATGGCTAACGGTCTGAAAATGATAGGCGGCGATCGGGGCGACGGCCAGGCTCGCAATGAGAGTAGACCCTATGATTGCCGACAGAAAAGCACCAATTTTCCCCATGACACCAGTAATGCCTTCGTGATAAATTTGATTCCGTGCGTTCCGACGCTGAAAGAAATCATAAGCTGCAACCAGGGCAATCACGGCAGCAAAAGACATCTGAAATCCGATGTTCAGGATCTGAACAGGATCAATGACGAGTATCAGGACAGCGGCAAGGGCGACATTTTGATGCGTGATGGCAGGGCGGTAAAAAAACATACCGAGGAAAAATATCAAAAGCATGCAGAAGGCCCGCTGTGTGGCAACAGACGCACCGGATACAAGCAGATAAAAGATGGCGCCCGTCAGGGCCAATATCGCGGCGAGGCGCCTGATTGAGATCGTCAGGGCCAGGAACGGCATCATTGCGAGTACACCCCGTACACTCCAGAAGATTGTTCCGGCCACAAGTCCCATATGAAAACCGGATATTGCGAGGATGTGTGCCAGTCCGGCGGTTCGGATTGACGTTAAAAGATCTTTATCCAGGTCTGCGCGGTTTCCCGTCATCAGGGCATCAATGAGAGCACCCGACTGAGCCGGTAGAACGTTCCGGATACGGTTCGACAAATGCTGTCGAAACCGGCTCATTTGTATTTGAAACCCTTGAGACGAATGAGAATCCAAGGTTTGTTTCAGCTGCGGCGGCGCGACCGCAAAGCCCACTGCAGAGAGTCCTTCAAAATAGGCCCGTCGGGCAAAGTCAAATCCCCCCGGCACTTTTGGTCCAGGAGGGGGGAACAGCCTGGCTTTGAGTTGAATCACAGCCCCGGGCCGGCTCTGAAAATCATATCCGCGAATCCATAAACGCACATCAATGGGATCCCGTGACTTCAGAGTGTCAAACAAATTTGTATCGGTTGAGCCTGGATCCACGCTGATGTGCACACGATACGCATCATCTCCGAAATCTTCGACATTCCGAACCATACCGGTGAGAGAAACATCTCCGGTCTTTGTTAGCAAAATCGGGTGGTGAACCATCCAGATCTGTGTTTTGACTGCCAGTCCTCCAAAGGCAAGGGCCATAAGGATTAGCGATAAGACATAACTCCGGAACAATTCTGAAAGAAGAACAGCAATAGAAATCAACAGAATGAAGACTATCCAAACATCTAGCCAGCTTGGTTCGTCGCTTTGATGCATAAACAAAAGAATGCCGCCACCATAAGCGAGCGTAATCCATATGAAATAATTTTCGCTTTCCCGGCTGACAAATTCATTAAACTTCAGTTGCAGAAAATCAAATGTAATTCTAAATAATCTGTCTGTATTGAAAGAGGGAAAATTAAAAGGACCCCGCATCTCCATCCGGGGGTCGTGTGTTCGAAGTTTTCGAAACAAAACGCATCCTGGAGTTAGAACTTACCAGTGCCAGTTCCTTATGCTACATGAATTCCAATCCCGCACAACATAGTAAAGATTAGACCTAAGGGGATAGAGGAGAAATGATGCCGGAAAAAGTGGTGACGCGATTTGCCCCCTCCCCGACGGGATTTCTACATATTGGCGGCGCCCGGACAGCCCTCTTCAATTGGCTGTTTGCGCGAGCAAATGACGGCGAAATGCGCCTGCGTATCGAGGATACGGACCGGGCACGATCAACTGATGATGCCATTTCCGCAATCGTCAACGGGTTGAAATGGCTCGAACTCGACTGGGATGGAGAAACTGTATTTCAATTTGCGGGTGCGGAGCGTCACAGGGAAGTCGCTCAATCACTGCTGCAGAATAATCTGGCCTACAGATGTTACACGACGCCGGAAGAGCTCGCGGAGATGCGCGAAAAAGCCAGGGCCGAGGGACGTCCCCCCGTTTACGACGGATCCTGGCGCGATCGGGATCCCGGGGAAGCACCCAATGATATTTCGCCCGCTATTCGTCTCAAAACGCCCCGGGAAGGAGAGACGATAATCGAGGATCGTGTCCAGGGCACTGTCACTTTCAAAAATCAGGACCTTGATGATTTTATCTTGCTGCGAAGTGATGGCACTCCGACTTACATGCTGTCGGTCGTCGTTGATGATCATGACATGGGGGTTTCCCACATTATCCGTGGGGACGATCATCTGACGAACGCTGCCCGGCAATTTCAGATCTACAAAGCTATGGACTGGCACGTGCCGGTTTTTGCTCACCTTCCTCTTATCCATGGTCCCGATGGGGCAAAACTGTCCAAGCGTCACGGGGCGCTGGGGATCGAAGCTTACCGTGCCATGGGTTACTTGCCTGCAGCCCTCAGGAACTATCTCGCGCGTCTCGGCTGGAGTCACGGTGACGATGAAATCATCTCCACGGAACAACTCATCGAATGGTTTGGACTCGACGCCATTGGGAAGTCTCCGGCCCGACTTGATTTTGATAAGATGGAAAGCGTGAACGGTGTCTATCTTTCGACAACACCAGATCGTGAACTCCTTCAGCGTCTGCATTCGACCATAGTTGAGTTCGAAGGCGGAGAGGATCTGAAACAGAAGCTCAACGAAGACGACTGGCAACGTATAGAAACGGCCTTTCCGACCCTCAAATCCCGCGCCAAGACCTTGGTCGATCTTATGGAACAGGCGAAGTTTATTTACCTCAGACGACCCCTGGAAATTACATCCAAAGCCCGGAAAACTTTGAAACCGGAGGCTGTCGATATGTTGAAGGAATTGTTTGAAAAACTACAGAGTCTGGAAACCTGGACGTTGGAGGAGCTTGAAGCCCAAACCAAGGGATTTGCAGACCTATCTCAGCTCAAATTCGGACAGGTAGCGCAACCTTTACGCGCGGCTCTGACCGGCGGTGTCGACTCACCGGGAATTTTTGACGTTCTTTTCATATTAGGAAAAGTTGAATCTCTTAATCGAATACAAGATCGACTAACTGACTAATCTTTAAGCATTTTTCTGTTTCTGAACTTGTAAATTAGTGTCTTGCCCTTGCCTGAAGCGCAAATTTAGTCTACCCATTTTACAAAATTTCTATGAATCGCATCGTGATCATACGCGCAACCCCCGGTTAGCAGCGACAAACAGTCTTTGATCAATAGATACAAGTATTTTTAGGAGCCAACATATGTCGGAAGCCGACACAAACAACGCCCAATCCAAATTGCCAGCCGCACTTACCGTTGATAATAAAAGATTTGAACTCCCGGTTTTCGGTGGTTCCATCGGACCCGACGTCATAGATATCAAGAAACTCTATGGCGACTCCGGCATGTTTACCTATGATCCCGGATTTACATCAACGGCCAGCTGTCGCTCGGACATCACCTACATTGATGGGGAAGAAGGTGTCTTGTTGTATCGCGGCTATCCGATCGACGCCATCGCTGAACAGGGTTCATTCCTGGAAACCTGCTTTCTTTTGCTGTATGGGCACCTCCCGTCTGGGAGCGAAATGGCAGAATTCAATGATCGTGTCACCTACCACACGATGTTGCATGAACAAATGAACAGGTTTTTTGCCGGTTTCCGGCGGGACGCCCACCCCATGGCCATTATGGTCGGTGTCGTTGGCGCCCTGTCCGCTTTCTACCACGATTCCACGGATATTACGGATCCCTGGCAGCGCGACGTCGCCAGCTTGCGTATGATTGCCAAAATGCCGACCATCGCTGCAATGGCTTACAAATATTCCAGCGGTCAGCCGTTCGTTTATCCCCGCAACGATCTCGATTACTCCGCCAATTTTCTTCACATGTGCTTCGCGGTCCCTTGCGAAGAATACAAGGTTGATCCCGTGCTCGCCCGGGCCATGGATCGAATTTTTATACTGCATGCGGATCATGAACAAAACGCGTCAACGTCAACAGTGCGATTGGCCGGATCGTCGGGTGCCAATCCTTTTGCCTGCATTGCCGCCGGTATTGCCTGCCTGTGGGGTCCGGCCCATGGTGGAGCCAATGAAGCAGCCCTGCGCATGCTTGAGGAAATCGGATCTGCGGACCGCATTCCTGAGTACGTCAAAAAAGCTAAGGACAAGGATGATCCGTTCCGTTTGATGGGCTTTGGTCACCGCGTTTACAAAAACTACGATCCGCGTGCCAAAGTGATGCAGAAGACCGCTCACGAAGTGTTGGATGCGCTGGGAATGAAGGAAGATCCCCTTCTGGAAGTGGCGCTGGAACTGGAACGGCTGGCCCTCGAAGATCCCTACTTCATTGAAAAGAAACTTTATCCCAATATTGACTTTTATTCCGGTATCACGCTCAGAGCGCTCGGTTTCCCGCCGGACATGTTTACTGTTCTGTTTTCATTGGCACGGACCGTTGGCTGGATCGCTCAGTGGCGGGAAATGATTGAAGATCCGGAGCAACGTATCGGTCGTCCGCGGCAACTCTACACAGGCCCATCGGAACGAGATTATGTACCGATCTCCAACCGCTAAAGCTAGTTGAAGACTACGGTTGATCTTCTGATAGAAATGACGTGACAATTTTAGCGGCCTGGACACTCGGCACCTGACCGGCGGATGTCATTTTATCCACCACACGATCCAGAGCTTTCAGCTGCACCTGCCGCTCGGGTGTGTCGCTGAACAGGGGTATCAATGTTGCAGCCATGTTTTCCGGAATAACTTTTTCCTGGATAAATTCGGGAAAGACAATATCCTCGAGAATGAGATTGGCCATCGCTATACATTCAGCTGTAATCAGCCGACGCAGGATCGGCACCATGATCTTGTCGGCTCTGTAAGCCACAATCATCGGTGTCCTTGTCAGGGAAAGTTCGAGAGTCACTGTTCCGGATACCGCTATTGCTGCTTTTGCGAGTTTGAAGGCCGCAAATTTGTTTTCCTCACCTTCAATAAAGTGAACCGGACAGGGCCAGTCCCTGATCCCTTCCCTCACCAAATCCGCGACATTTTCCACAACAGGAATAATTACTTTCAATTTGTTCAGACGGTCATAGAGGATGTTAATTGTGCTGGTGAAATAATCGATGATGTGACGAACTTCATTTGTGCGGCTTCCGGGGAGAACGACCAGAACATTGTCATCGTCTGAAATATCAAGCCTCGAGGCCAGGGCCTTTGTCGAGAGACCGTCGATCCAATCCAGTTTTTCAATTATGGGATGTCCGACATAGGTCCCCGGAGGGCCTCCTAGTCGCTTGAATGCTGCGGATTCGAATGGCAGCAAATTCATGACATGATCAATATAAGACCGCATCTTTGCCGCGCGGCCCGGTCGCCAGGCCCAGACCGTAGGAGGGGCATAATTCAAGATCGGGATCTGAGGCGCATGTTTTCGAATTCTCCGGGCAATCGGGTGGGTAAACTCCGGACTGTCAATAATCACAATGATATCGGGTACAAACAGATGCGCGGCCCCCACCGTTTTGTAGACGCGCCGAACCAAAACCGGCAATCTCCTGGCGATCTCCACAACGCCCATGACCGCGATATCTGACAATGGAAACAGGGAATTTAAACCCTGAGCTTCCATGGCCGCCCCGCCGACGCCGGCGAATTGGATCTTTCCGTCATGCAGCTGTTTTAACGCTTGCATAAGTTTGCCACCCAGCATATCGCCGGAATGCTCGCCAGCGACAATAAACACCTTTGCCGGTTCTGAACCTTCTGGGGTTGAAACGCGATGTATATCAACGGCCATCTATACAATCCTGTAGACACTGTTACTGGAGAAAGGCAATTGACTTAAACTCGTTCGGACGAACTATCGACACCAATCAAAAACATTTTTTGCGAATCTGCAATCTCGACCATACGCTCCTTATCAGCAAGCAGGACACCACCGGCGGAGATGGCAATACCCGCCAGTCCGGCCTCAGAGGCCAGTTCGACAGTACGGGAACCGACGGTGGGCATGTCTATGCGTTGCTCCTGAGTTGGTTTGGGACACTTCACAAGCACGCCTGTGCGTTTTTTCTTGCCTTGTTCACCCCATTGGCGAAGATCGGAACATCTCCGCAACATGGAATCCGTTCCCTCCGCAGCCTCAACAGCCAGCACGTAGTCACGGGATATGACAGCGGCTTGCCCCACATCAAGCTTTCCCAGGGTTCTGACTACGTTCAGTCCTGTTTCTATATCCTGTTCATCCCGGATCGAGGGTCGGTATTTTCCCAATACTCCCACTCCGGCCAGCAGCCCCGGAGCTATTTCATGCGCGCCTTTGACGCTGAATCCATGTTTTTCGAAAAACTTAACGATCCCCGAAAGGATTGTATCGTCCCCGCCAATGGTCAGGCTCATCAGAAACGGCATGTTCTTGACAGCGCCAAAATCAAACTTCACCTGGCTGAGATCCGGTCTTGTCACGGAACCAATAATGACAATTTCCTTGCAATGCTGTTGTTCGAGTATTTTCAGCAGATGCCCCAGCTCTCCCCACTTCATCCAGTCATGGGAGTAGGTACTGATTTTCTCTGAAGCCTCCCCGTCAATTCCGATGACGTGGACATTGCGTCCCTGCGCCAGGCCGGCATCGGCGATAAGAAACGGCATGTTCCCACCGCCCGCAATAATACCCAGCGTATTTTTGGTGTCCTGGGATGGCATAATCAAATACCTGAAATAACTGCATCACTCTGACTGGACAGCGTGTGCTGCTAACCATTGTTACGAGGAATACACAGGGAACGATCAGATTCCGTCCGGATAAAATTTATCACCCGCATTACGTTCTCATCCTTGGCAAACATTTTTTCCGTATCCTCAAGGCGTTCGACAATTGTCCCTTCCGTGGAGAAGATCAGGCGATAGGCTTTTCTTAAATTGTGAATCTTTTCCCGCTCATACCCGCGTCGCTTAAGACCTACGATATTCAATCCGTTCAAATAGGCGCGATTTCCCAACGCCATGCCGAAGGGAATGACATCATTTTCAATCCCGGACATCCCGCCGATAAATGCATAGGCTCCGACACGAACAAACTGATGTACGGCGGACAACCCACCCAAAATGACAAAGTCTTCAATGATGCAATGGCCACCAATAGTGGCATTGTTTGCGAAGACCACATGCTCACCAACCTGGCAATCATGGGCAACATGGGAACCGGCCATAAAAAATCCCTGATTTCCCACACGGGTAACGCCCCCCCCTTTTGAAGTTCCCGGATTCATGGTGACATATTCCCGGATAACGTTTTTTTCCCCGATTTCCAGCCGGCTCTCCTCGCCTTGAAAGCTGAGATCCTGCGGTGATTGTCCAAGAGAGGCAAATGGGAATATTTCCGAGTCCCGCCCTATCTGTGTCCTGCCGTCGATTACGATGTGGGAATGGAGTTTAACATTATCCTCCAAAATAACATCCGGACCAATGACACAAAGCGGACCGACCGTGATATTGGATCCGAGCGTGGCGCCGGGATCAATGATCGCTGAGTTGTGAATATTAGACATCTATTTGGGCTTCATCCACGATCATGGCGCTGATTTCAGCTTCCGTTACTAAGAGACCATCAACTTTGGCTTCACATTTAAATCGCCAGGTCCGTCCACGACTGCGTATTTTTTCCACATGAAAATGCAGGGTATCACCGGGAAGTACCGGACGGCGAAAACGCGCCCGGTCAATCGCCATAAAGTAAACCAGCTGCGGCTCATATTCCTGATCAATGTTTGCCACGCATAAAGCACCCGCTGTCTGGGCCATACCTTCGATAATGAGAACGCCGGGCATGACCGGAAAAGCGGGAAAATGCCCTTGAAAGTGGGGCTCGTTTATTGTGACATTCTTGATCCCGATACCTGACTTGTCCTCATCCATTTCAATGATTTTATCAACCAGCAGAAAAGGATATCGATGAGGCAGCAGTTTCAGGAGACGAACAATATCTGCGGTACCCAATTCTTTTTTGTTGTCTGCTTCATCCATACACCCTCTCCATCTCTGGTAGATCAAGACACAATTACATTCACGCAAAATGCAATTGTAATATTTCAATTATTCCAGTTATTTATTTCTTTTTCGCAAGCTGTTTGAGAACAGTCAACTCTCTAAACCAATCGGCAACTGGCTTGGCGGGGGTACCCCCCCATCTTCCGCCGGCAGGTACATTGTCCTTAACCGAGCTGCTGGCTGCGATCTGTGCACCCATTCCGATTGTTATATGGCCATTTACGGCAACCTTACCGCCGAGAGCAACGAAATCTTCGAGAGTGGTCGAACCGGCAATTGCCACGCCCGATACTATGATGCAATGGCGGCCTATACTGACATTATGGCCGATCTGGACGAGATTATCGATCTTGGTCCCTTCACCGATGATCGTGTCAGACAAGGCACCCCGATCGATCGTAGTATTGGCACCAATGTCCACTTTATCCTGCACAATCACGCGTCCGATTTGATAAACCTTGGTATGTCCCGTCGGACCCATGGCATAACCAAATCCATCCTGTCCGATGCAAACGCCGGCATGGATAATGACATCGTTACCGATTAAACAGTGTCCCAACGAAGCATTGGCACCGACATAGCAATCACGACCAATATAAACGCGATATCCGACTACGGCGCCTGCGCAAATCCGCGTATTTCGACCAATCTTTGTTTCGGGGCCGATAAGTGCCCCGGGCTCGATAACAACGCCTTCTTCCAGTTCAGCGGAAGGATCTATCCATGCATTTCCGGGGTGCGACCCATCTTTTTCTAAAGTTGCGTTGCCAAATACCAGCGGATACTTTGACGAGGGGTAAAAGAGCTGCAGAGCGCGGGCAAATCGATTGTAGGGTTCCGCAGTAATGAGACAAATGAGATCATCCGGTGCGCGCTTTACAGCGGCTGAGGAGAGAATACAGGCCGAAGCACTTGTTGTTTCCAGAAAGTCAAAATACTTTCGGTTGTCCACGAAAGTGATATGGCCTTTGCCGGCCTCATGTACCGGTTTCACATCTTCTATAAGCTGCGAAAGATCGCTGCCATCCGCAGGCTTGGCGTCAATTGATTCAGCGACATCCTGAAGTGTAAATGGCCCGGCCCTCTCAAAGAATCCCGGATGTTCCATGCTGAAATTCAAAACCTGTGATTGATCTAAAAGAAATCATTGTTGACATGCCGCGATAGTATAGCCCCGAAGCTGACGACGGACGACAAAAAATGATTTTTTCAGCAATTTTGTTGTTTAGAACTGTGTTGAAGCCCCAAATCGGAATGCCTCTTCCTCGTCAAACGATTCTGAGGAGATCACGTAGGCAAAGTCGGCGCGCAACGGTCCCAATGGAGATTCCCAAAGGATACTGGCACCAACTGACGCTCTCAAGCTATCACTATCGAAGAACGTTTCACCAGCCCCCGGACCCGTACCGACATCATAGAGGGAACCAGCGTCAGCAAAGATAGCACCACCCAGCCCAAGTTCTTCCGGAATGAACGGTATCGGGAAACGAGCTTCGATTGTACCCGCATAAAACATGGTACCACCGAGTGAGTCGCCGTCACCATCACGCGGACCATATCCGGACCGTGCAAAGCCTCGTATAGTTTCCCCACCTTTATAAAAAGAGTCCACCAGACGTACATCCTGGTCATCCCAGCCGGTAATATGTCCGCCAATCAGACGACCAACCAATACGATTTTATCACGGATCGGGTAATAAGCACGCGCTTCAGCCACTGAACGAAGATAATTTATATCACCTCCGACGCCTGCTAGCTCCTGAGACAAAGACAGATAAATACCCTTGCTGGGGTTTCGTTTAACATTGCGTGTGTCGTAGGAAATTGTATAGCCGATCGAGGAAATATTATTCACACCTTCAGCTTGTAATATCGCGTCTGATGCATCGTCTTCGGCGTCAATGTCTTCCCGGGTAAACGTATAACGAGTTGTGATCCAGATATTCTCGGAAATTGGCATTCCCAGACGAACGCCGCCACCCGTTCGCGTACTGCTATAGGAAGACTCGTCTGTATAGTCGACCTCTTTATGGAAGACATCAAAACCTGCGGATAGATTACGCCCAAGAAATCTCGGTTCT
>CAJHZG010000493.1_pt1 | contig 10514 bp, 8 predicted proteins | sample 9198901 | NCBI WGS metagenome assembly CAJHZG01 (sample SAMEA7708382, study PRJEB35096) | sediment metagenome | biome: marine neritic benthic zone biome [ENVO:01000025]; feature: sediment [ENVO:00002007]; material: shallow marine sediment [ENVO:03000034] sea grass bed [ENVO_01000059] ... | reverse complement strand
AGCTTTGGTTATTGTATCAACGCCCGCAAATTCCAGCATCGAATGGGCTGTTCCCCAACCTCAAATTGATCCCAGTCCTTTGCCGCCTTGGGCCAAAGATATTGGTATGTCGTATACACATGAATTGGCTTGGTGCGGCGATGCGAAGGGGAAATCCAAGTTATTCTCAAGATGTGCAGACCCACCATAGTCCTGCATGATTTCGGTACTATTTTTGCGAATTGCCTTATTCAAGGTCAGGGCATTCTCTGGAAATTCTTTATGTCGTGAACGACTTGGAATGATGTGTCCAGACCGAATAGTTTAATTGCCTCATGGTACGCCAAGATAGAAACCTGAAACGAAACGTTCGTGCCGACTCGATTACGAGTATCAGTTCTTGGCCTGCGATAGCCACTTAATCAGAGATCAACTCCGCTAATCCGTGATTTAGGAAACAGTATTGACGCTTTGAAATAACTTTGGCAAAGTAACTAATTAGTTAACAATGTACGCCACTCCAGACTTCTGGTCAGCATTCAACAAGAATAGCGGTGACAAGGTCGCACCTGCTCGACGCAAGGCTCCGTCCAAATTGGGATTGAGTACAAATTCAATAAGCCGCAGATATTCTAAACAGGAGGAAGAAATGAAAAATACGATATTTGCGTTCGTTGTATCTTTAATATTCGTTACAACGGCTTATCCGTTGGCTGCACAAAATTATTCATGGAAACCTGATAAACCCATCACCATAATCGTTCCGTGGGGAGCTGGCGGTGCTACTGACCAGGTCACGCGCGTAACCGCTGGAGTCCTGGAAAAGGAACTGGGACAGAAAGTCGTCATCGTCAATCAGCCCGGAGCTTCTGGTTCCATCGGAAAGAAAAATGCGTGGAATGCCTCTCGCGATGGATATACGTGGGCTGCCGGTGCGCCCAAACAGCTTGGGACTTACAAACTTCTCGGTCAGTTCGATACCTGGATTGATGACTGGACGCTTTACAATACCGTCACCAACGTGCCCCTCGTCTCGGTCAACATGAAAGCGCCTTACAAGGATATGGGGCAGTTGCTCGAAGCCATGAAGAAAGGCGAAGTATCCGTTGCTACGGCCGGCGCAGGCTCCTCGGGACACGCGGCCATTGAAGGAATCAAATCTGCCGCCGGTATTAAATATAAACATGTCACATATGATGGTGGTAATCCGGCCGTGATTGCGACAGTCGGCGGTGAAACTGTCGTGACCACTCAGCTTGCTTCGGAACAGGCTGAAATGGTCAGGGGAAAGCGATTGCGTCCATTGGCCGTTCTTGCAAGCATGCCCCTGGAAATCGAAGGGTTCGGTAAAGTACCGCCCATTACTGACTATATTAAAAAACCTCTGCCCATACTTTCCACCGCTTTCGGTATCTTCATTCCGAAAGAAGGGACGCCTAAAGAGGTGCTGGAAACTTTTAATACGATCTGGACGAAGGTTATTCCCAATAGCAGTGAACTTAAAAATTACGCCCTGAAGAAAGGGGCCCTGTTTTCACCGGCTTATGGGGATGATGCGCGCAAACGTGTGTGGCCGGAAATTCAGGCTGATGCCTGGAGCTTCCATGCGGCCGGACGCGCCAAGGTTTCACCGGAATCGTTGGGCATTCCCAAACCTTAGGTCAACTTAAGTCGTGCATAACGATTCATCACAAACAACCGCCGGAGCCCGAGCCGATTTTTGGTTCGGGCTCGGTTTGATTGTCCTTGGAAGTGCCGTCAGTATTGAATCCTGGCGTATGCCGCGACTTGCAGAGTTAAATGTGCACCCGATGACAGCCCCGGGTCTTGTGCCCGGATTGATCGGGATCATTCTTGCGGGCCTTGGGATCGTTTTGTTTGTTCGTGCATATGGGCAACAGGGATGGCGGATGACATCCACGACAGCGGAACAGGGTTCTGGAATTCTGGATCAGGTCCGGCGTTTCCTGATGGCCTTGATCCTGTGTGCCGGCTATGCTGCGGGACTTGTCGGCTTGATACCATTTTCTGTTGCAACGGGACTGTTTGTATTCATTTTTATTGTTTCGTTTAGCTGGCGCCGTGATCTTTCAATGATGAAGCTGTCAAAAATTGCAGGATTGGCGCTGGCCCAAGCTGTCGTGGTAGCACTCGCCGTGACTTATGTATTTGAAACATTGTTTCTGGTTCGACTCCCTTAAGCCATGCCAGAAAGTCTCGAGTATTTCCTATCCGCAATCATTTCGTTTTCTGCCCCATCAACACTGTTTAATATTTTTTGGGCAACGTTGCTTGGAATGACCGTTGGCATGTTGCCCGGTCTCACTGCAACCCTGGGTGTCGCACTATTGACGACACTCACATTCTCCATGGACGCTGGCGATGCCATACTGATTCTGATTTGTATGTATGTCGGTGCGATTTACGGGGGCAGTCGTTCTGCAATATTGTTGAACATACCCGGGACACCGGCCAATGCCGCGTCGGCTCTCGACGGCTTTCCGCTGGCCCGTTCAGGCAAAGCCGGACAGGCCCTGGGCCTGGCAACTGTAGGGTCGTTTTTCGGAAGCCTGGTCGGCATGCTGATGCTCGCACTGGTCGCCCCCATTCTGGCGGAATTCGCATTGAAATTCGGTTCGCCCGAGTTCTTCTGGCTAGCCATGTTCGGCATAGTGATTTCTGGACGTCTCACGGCGATCAACGATCCGCTAAAGGGGTGGATTGCAGGATTTCTCGGCCTGCTTGTGGCAATGGTCGGTCAGGAGGGCATTCACGCCTATCAGAGATTTTCTTATGGTTATACGGATCTGGCCGGAGGATTTGGTTTGCTGCCGGCCCTTGTCGGGGCCTTCGGTTTTGCCGAAGTCCTGCAGGTGATGAAAAACCGAGACTATGAAACCGTCAAAAGTGCCGGTGACCGTATCATTCCCCGACTGAAGGAGATTGTTCAGAATGCCCGTACAATTGTCAGATCAGGTTTAATCGGTACATTGATGGGAATTCTCCCGGGGGTTGGAGAGGATATGGGCGCTTGGGCAAGTTATGCTGCCGCGCGCCGGGCCTCTAAAAATAAAGAGATGTTTGGTCGCGGTTCGTCGGAAGGATTGATCGCTTCGGAGACCGGAAACAATGCTGCCGTCCCCGGCGCAATCATTCCGGTTCTCACCCTTGCCGTTCCCGGATCAGCACCTGCCGCAGTTCTTCTGGCCGCCATGTTCATTCACGGAATTCGACCCGGCCCGCTGATTATGATTGAGTTCCCCGGATTCGTTTATCAGGTCGTCGCCATGGTCCTCGCGGCCAGTGCCGGCGTGCTTATTCTCGGACTGATCCTGACCCGTCCCTTGCTTCTGGTGCTTCGTGTCCGTCGCGAATATCTGATGCCGGTCATATTCGTGCTGTGCACCATCGGATCTTTCGCCATTGCCAGCCGGATTTTCGATGTCTGGGTTATGTTGGGGTTCGGCATATTCGGGTTTCTGCTGCGTGAAATGAATTACCCGATGGCGCCATTAGTTTTGGGTATCGTGCTGGGGGATATTCTGGATAAGAATTTTCGCCGATCTATGGTTTTGTCGGATGGAAGTATTGAGCCTCTTTTTACGAGACCGATCAGCGCAGTTTTAGCCGCAATCACAATTGGTGTGATCTGTCTCGCTATTCCACAGGTTCGACAGTCTCTCGGTCGTGTCCTTTCGGTCATCCCTTTCAAAGGTAAGAGGGAATGAAAACATAGCTTACCATAGCGAATAAATTACTCAGATAGGAGTTGGAGAACCGATGAGCATAACAAACGTCTCGCTGATTGATGCAGAAACGAGAGAACGTTTTGTGAAACTTAGAATGCCGTTTAAATTCGGCATTGTTACGCTTAGGGAAGCCCCGCAGCTCTTCCTGAGTGTCCGAATTCGTCTGGACAACTAGCGTGAAGGTCAAGGTATTGCCGCTGAAATGCTGGCACCGAAGTGATTTGACAAATATCCGGATCTAACCAATGAAGAGAACTTTCAGCAATTGCGCGACGCCGTTAGAATCGCCGTTGATCTTTACTTGGATGCCGGCGAAGCGGTACCTGCTTTTCAATTGCACGCACAATTGGAACAGGCACATCTGGATGCCTGTGCAAAACAAGGTCTCAACCCGCTTGTGGCCGGATTTGGTACCGCTCTTCTTGACCGTGCCATCATCGATGCAATTGGCCGCCTGCAGGGCCAAAGCATTTTCACCATGGTGCGGAATAATACTCTGGGGATCGACAATAAATCGGCTCCGGATCTGGGGAATTTTGATCTCCCACAGTTTTTCAAATCCCTCCTTCCTGCTGACTCGATTGCAGTGCGACATACGGTCGGCCTGGTCGACGCTATAACTGAGGCGGATATTCAAAGTGTAGATCGTGTCGATGACGGTCTTCCGGAGAGCCTCGAAGCGGCGATCAAGACTTATGGTCTCAGTTTTTTTAAACTCAAAGTCAGCGGTGATATCGATGCCGACCTCGACCGGCTTCGTCGGATCTCAAATGTGCTTGACCGCTCCTCGGACAAGTATTTTGCGACACTGGACGGGAATGAACAGTATGAATCCGTTGAGCCGGTTGTCGAGTTATGGAAGCAGATTTCGGAGGATCCCTCCCTCAACCGCCTTCGGGACTCAATTCTGTTTATCGAGCAGCCGATTATGCGCACCAAGGCACTGAAGCAGAATATCTCTGCACTTTCTGACCTCAAACCCGTGGAGATTGATGAATCCGATTCCACGATGATGGATTTTCTCAAGGCTCGAGAGCTCGGTTATACGGGAATTTCTTCTAAATCCTGTAAGGGGTTTTATCGCTCGCTATTAAACCGGGCCCGTGTCGAAATGTGGAATAGAGAGCCGGATAATCGCGATTTTTTCATGTCGGCGGAAGATTTGACCACACAAGCAGGGATTGCGGTTCAACAGGATTTGTCGTTGGCAACCATAATCGGGTGCACCCACGTAGAGCGGAACGGGCATCACTATGTTGATGGCATGAGTGGGGTTCCCTTGGAGGAGCAGCGCGAATTCTATGAGTGCCATGGTGACTTGTACAGTAATGAATCAGACAATCTGCGGTTGCAGATAATCGATGGCAAGATAGCCCTGGGCTCACTGGAAACACCTGGATTGGGATCGGCTGTCATTCCCGACCTATCGTCGATGTCTAGCTGACTCGGTCCGGCTACAATGTCCGCTATGCGTATTTTACAGAATTTCTTCAAATAGTGACAATGATGAATACCTGGTTGGATGGCCCGGTGAATTATTCCCATCTTCCGATTAATATGCCGGACGCATCTTCCTGCTCCCGCGTACGGCGAACAACATCGTCAGAAATGGTAACCCGGTTTTTACGGGCGGTCAGTCGTTTAAGCAGAAGGCCGTTCATCTCGGTTCGGATGCCGTCAAAGTCCGGATGTCGTCCGAGATCGTTGAATTCGTCGGGATCGTTTTCCAGGTCAAAGAGCTGAGGCGGGTAATTGCGGAAATGTACGTATTTCCATTTTGTTGTTCGGATCATATAACCGCGCGCCTCGGCAGGATGGGTCCCTAGGGTTTCGCGTGCCGCATAAAACGCGTAGTCGACTTCGGAAAATACTGCCTCTCTCCAATCGTCAACCCGTTGGCCTTCCAGGAACGGCATCAGCGAGTGACCCTCCAAACGATGATCGGCGGATGGCGCTCCCGTTACCTCCAGGAATGTCGGCACGAGATCAATCGCCTCGACAAATGCATCACAAACGGTCCCCCGGGTTGCATCTGCTTCGGCACGCGGGTCATAGATGATAAGTGGCACCCTTACGGAAACATCATGAAACAGTTCCTTTTCTCCCAGCCAGTGGTCGCCCAGATAATCCCCATGATCTGAGGTGAAGACGATCATCGTATTCTTGTCTTTTCCCTGTTTCTCAAGCCATGTGAGCAGTTGCCCGACATGATCATCGATTTGTTTGATAAGACCCATATAGGCGGGCAGCACAGTTTCCCGAGCCCCCTGCATAGAGAATGTTTCGCTCACTTCCATCCCCATGAAGGCCGCATAGACCGGATTGGGGTCTTCGCGTTCGCTTTCATCCCTGACAATCGGCAGAAACGTTTCCGGGCCAAACATGTCATGGTAGGGGGCCGGGGCCATGTAAGGCCAGTGGGGTTTTATATAACTCAGATGACAGAGCCACGGTGTATCACCACATTCTTCAATGAACTGTCGCGCCCGCATTGTCATATAGGCCGTTTCCGAATGTTCCTCTTTGATCCGGGCCGGAAGACTGGAATTCTTAAGATGCCATCCTGAGAGAATTTCTCCGTCGGGGCCTTCTGCAGCGTTGGCGTAGTCATTCCATGGGTTCTCGCCCTCATACCCCTGTTCACGCAACCAGTCATTGTAGCGCAGCTTCCCGCCTTTGAGACGCAGCAGGGGCGTGGGGTGGAGGCCATCGTCCCGTTCATAGGGATCGAAGCCGGACTGACTGACAATACAACCGATTTCGGTCGATTCATTGAGTCCCAGCCTTGCCATGCCTTCGGCATCTGGTACCAAATGAGTTTTCCCGACTACCGCTGTGCGGATGCCGAGAGGTTGCAGATAATCTCCCAGCGTCAGTTCTCCGATCGGCAGCGGGATACGGTTCCAGGTGGAGCCATGACTAAAAGCGGTTCGCCCGGTGTAGAAGGAGGCGCGGGACGGGCCGCAAACCGGCGACTGCACATAGGTGCGGTCAAAACGGACGCCTTTTTCGGCGAGTCTGTCGATATGCGGTGTTTCCAGATGCGGGTGACCGTAACAAGAGAGATAATCCCATCTCAGTTGGTCGGCCATGATAAAGAGGATGTTTTTGATTTGAGACATAGATATTTATTCTGAGCTACCAGTAGGATTCAGGCATTTTCCAAATATGCTATCGGGGAAAAGACTGAGTTGGGTTTACCCTAACCAGGGAAGTTGATCTTTTGTATAGAAGAACGCGCGGAAAACCATATTTATTTCGAAATCAAAGACGTTGGGTCCGAAGTAAGGCGAAATATATTCCCACACCACCTCGCCTTCCGGCGTCACCTGGAATATCCTCCCCCGCACGCCTTCGCAGATGAGCGTATTCCCACCGGGAAGCCTTGAGGCGCCGGAAATCTGCTGGCTGTAAAATGCAAATGGCGGCTTGTCTTCGTAGGCCCATTCAATTTGGTTGGTTTCCGGATTGACCTCTATAACCCGGCTTGAAGGTAGAGTTCCCATGGCCATGCGTTGCGTCCCGTTGTCGTAAATCAGAACGTTCCCATTCGGCAGCATTTGTGAATCATGCTGTCCCCCCATCAAAGGGTCGCGATATTTCCAAAGAAACTTGCCACTGGCCTTCTCGATAATCGCAACTGTGTGAATTGAGCGGAATGAAACAATAACTCGTTCATCATCCACCGGGGCAATTGTATTTCCGTGCGACCATTCCCAACGTGGTTCGCTTTCAGACAGAAAATCTTCCTTGGGATCAAGATGTTCAATGGCCCGCCAATGCCAGATCAGCTCGCCGTTTTTGTCTACTTCCTTTATGACATCGGCATACATATCAGGACCTGTGGGCGCCGGGTGTCCGCCTCGAACTTCTGCGGCCAGGGTTTCGGGAACTTTCTCGAGTGACAAATACAGTGCGCCTCCGTGAGGCATTCGGCGCTGATCATGGTGGTGATACTTATCCCTGTGGCGCCAGATGGTATTGCCGTCCGGAGTTACTTCTCTAATTTCTCCGCCTTTGAATGCCGGCCAGATGCCGAAGATGTCCCAGGTGTCATCTTGTATTTTTGCACCCATGAACAAATTGCCGCTGTCGTTTAAATGACCATAGAGACCGACAGCGGTATCATGGGACCATTCGTGAACAACCTCGCCATCCATATTGATGATGAACGTTTTATTGAGGTTCGCAAGCGGGGAAAACAGAATATAGCCCTGTTCGGCTTTCGCTCGATAGTGTCCAGTCACTCCGGTCTTCAAGTAACGGCGAAAGGCAGATTGCGACAGAGGTTGGTCAGCCGTTCCGGTGGTCGCCATATCCTGTACTCCTAAATATTCCCTTGTCCCGAATTTCAAAATTCCGCGAGCATTCACAGTGATTTTTTGTGGTGTTGATCTCTATGCCATCGTGATTAATCACCACGCCAGCCAGAGTTCGTCGGGCCCCCGCAAGGTGATATTCGGATAACAACTGAATTTTTGATTTTCTGTAAGCTTCAGTGCTGGAAGGCGTTCCGCCAGGGTTTCTAATACAATCTTGGCCTGCAATATTGCCAGCCTGTTTCCCAGACAGAAATGAATGCCTTTGCCAAACGAAATATGGGCTCGGGCATTTTCCCGAAAAATGTCAAACACTTCCGGATTTTCGAAGACCTCTTCATCATGATTGGCAGATGCAAGTGAGAGAAATAACTCAGTTCCGGCAGGAATTTTGTATCCCGCAATCTCAGTGTCTTCGAGGGCCAAGCGGCGCCAACCGGTCTGTGGTGAATCAAAACGTATAACCTCAGTTATAGCATCGGCGATTAGTGCGGGATCATTGCATATGCTCTGCCAATGACTTCGGTTGGAGAGAAGATTGATCAGGCAGTTGCTCATCAGATTGATAACGATCTCATAGCCTGCAAAGGAAAGGCCGTAGATAATAGAAACAATCTCCCGGACTTCCAGTTCTTCCGGATTGGCCTTATGAGCGGCAAGCAATTCGGACGTGAAATCGTCGGCGGGTTCGTTCAATCTCTTCTCTACGTAGGCCGCACAATAGCGCCAGTAAGCCAGCATGTTTTCTGCGATCAGCACCTGCTCGTCTTCGGATGATTTTCCCCAGGTAAAGGCAAGGCGGTTTGCCGACCAGTTCTTGATTGTCAGATCATCCTCTTCCGGGAAACCGACAAAACGATAAATCGTTTCGCCGGATAGTGAAGTCTCGACAGCGTCAACGAAATCCGCCGGAGAGCCCTTGGCGATCATCTCATCGATCAGGGTTTCAACACGTCGACGCACATAGGGTTCAAGGACTTTCATGCGTCGCGGAGAAAACCCCGCATGGGCGTGTTTTCGAACCCGCGTGTGGTTAGGTGGCTGACCATTCGAAAGGACAGGCAACGGGTCATAGTCTTCTGCGGCAAGAACATCTCGGGCTGCATCACAAATCGGAGTGACGGGATGTTGTACATTTTCTGAAGAAAATACATTTGGATTGAGGAAAACCTCGACGATATCTGCCATTCGCGTCAGCACTAGGCAGTTCAGTTTCTTAGAAAAAAATACAGGCCGATCGTGACGATGTTCCTTGAGTATGGCGTAAGGGTTTTTCTGATACTCAGTGTTGAAAGGAGAAAAATCGTTATCGACCGGGCACCCGGGAGGCGGGGGTGGGATTTCCCTGCGAATTTTATAGTATCCTGTATCAACCATGTACTTACCTTTCCCTTGAGGAAATTTGCCCAATCAAAGGTCTATCTCGATGATACCGTCCGCTTCTGCAGCACGGGACTGACAAATGATTATTGAATTTTCTTGCTGAGCTTTTGACAGCACAAAATCGCGGTGCTCCACATCGCCTGATACGAGTGAACATTTGCAGACACCGCAGATACCGTCTGAACATTTCACGTCGACATGAATGGCATTTTCCGCAAGCACATCAGTAGCGCTTTTATCTGCGGGTACGAAAATTTCCTTACCGGATTTTGCGAGCTTGAGTATGAAATCGTGATTTTCATAATCGGGGATCTCCGGCACTGAAAAATACTCAAGATGCCTTGCGTCTTCCGGGAAGCCTTGTCGTTCGGCAGTCTCTATCACACTTTGCATATAGCGATCTGATCCACAGGCATAGACATGCCAGCCGTCTTTATATCCGGCGAGAATTGTATCCAAATCAGCACGTGTTGCATCGTCAGAAAAGTGAAGCCGGATATTATTTATCCAAGGAAATGAATTCAAATCTTTGAGATAACTTGCCGATTTGCGCGATTTTGCCGAATAGTGCATTTCAAAGTCGGCACCGGCAGTATGAAGTTCATGAGCCATGGCAATCATTGGCGTAATGCCGATACCACCCCCCATAAGAAATGATTTTGATGCATTTTCAACAAGTGGAAAATGGTTAATTGGCTTTGAGATAAATATTTTCCGCCCCTTGCTGAAAATGCGATGCAATAATTTCGATCCTCCGCGCCCGAGATCTTCACGCAATACACCTATTTGATATTTGCTGCGATCGTCGGGATCGCCGGACATCGAATATTGCCTTAGAAATTCTGGTGCGACAACGATATCCAAATGTGCTCCGGCTTTCCACTCCGGCAGAAGCTTACCATCAAGAGATTTAAACTCGTATTTGGTGATGTCGTCCGTCATTGGTTCGACATGTGTGACTTCCACCCGAATAACCGGCGCATCGCCATCAATTTTATATTCGTGTTCCCACTCATCGATTTGTCCCTGCGAGAGGCGTTCTTTGTATTCCTGAGCTGTAATCATTGCCTGATAAGCATCAATT
>CAJHZG010000509.1_pt1 | contig 10542 bp, 6 predicted proteins | sample 9198901 | NCBI WGS metagenome assembly CAJHZG01 (sample SAMEA7708382, study PRJEB35096) | sediment metagenome | biome: marine neritic benthic zone biome [ENVO:01000025]; feature: sediment [ENVO:00002007]; material: shallow marine sediment [ENVO:03000034] sea grass bed [ENVO_01000059] ... | reverse complement strand
GTCGGAATTTTTGTTGCCGGACGCGATGGCTTTGATGAACAGGGAAATATATTCGCCATCCATGAGTTCCGCCAGCAACTCGGAGCCTGGAACCGGGTCTTTCTGCCTATCTTCGAAGCCTTCCCGAGCGAACGCTACCATTCCGGCAGTGAATTTGCGGAATTTACCCGTACTCCGGAATATATCGAAGTCCGCACCGGCGATGGGCAGATCTTCAAATCGGATTTATTGATCGGTGCCGATGGTTTTCTTTCCGGTATCAGGGCTTGTGTCGCTCCCGAAATCAAACCGCACTATGCTGGCTATGTGGCCTGGCGCGGTGTCAGTCATGAGAGCGACCTTTCTCTTGAATTCCGGAACGAGATCTTTCACCGCTATGCGTTCCTTTTTCCGCGTTTCGGGCAACTCATCGGTTATCCCATGGCGGGGGAACAAGCGGCGACGAAACCCGGCGAGCGTCGTTATAATTATCTCTGGTATGTGCCTTTTTCCGAAGATGATCTGACCGATCTCCTCACCGATGCTGACGGCAATATCTACCAGTACTCGATCCCGCCTCCCCTACTCCGGGACGCGCATCTCACCAGGCTTCGGGAACAGGCGGAACGATATTTGCCGCCGCTGTTCCGGGAAGCCGTGTTCCAGGCGCATGCAACAATGGTGCAGCCGATCTACGATGTCGATAGTGACCGCATGGCTTTCAATCGCGTCGCCCTCATCGGCGATGCCGCATTTGTCGTCCGCCCGCATGTGGGGACGGGAGTGCTGAAAGCAGCGGAAGATGCCTATGTTCTTTCCCGATGCCTGAAGGACTCAACCGATATCAATGCAGCTTTGAATGCCTTTGAAACCGAGAGATTGACCGCGGCAAAAGATGCCGTCCGCCACGGACGCCGACTCGGCGCATTCATAGAACAGATGTGCGAAATTCCTGAAGATCTCCCGCACCTCGACCTCGACCGGAAGCGGGTGCTGCGTGTCAGCGGCCGACCTTTCGAACATATTGATTCCCATGATTTATGGTGACCGCAGCGAATTCCATAGTCGGTTCCAATAATCACCGGAAGATCTCCAGAGAACCGAATTTTACGATTCTTCGAGACCCGCGACCGACAAACCTTTGACCAGCCGCTCCGTGTCTCGCGCGTTTTTATAAGGTAGATAGGTATTGATCCAGTCAGTCGTAAAATTTGGATAAATTTCAAACACCCTATCCAACGCCTGCCGGGCTACTTTGGACCGGTCCAACAGACCGGCACATGCAGCCAGATATACAAATGCCGGCAAGGCTTCGGAATTGTGCTCGGTTGCCCTTTTGATCGCCTGGAACGCTTCTTCGAATGATTCAAGAGCCAGTAACGATTGGCCACGGTAGAGCATATAATAAAAGGGATAAAACGGATTGAAACGCATCGCTTTTGCAATATGTGGCAGAGCTCGGCGATGTTCGCCGCTGAAATGACAAGTGCCTGCCAAATTTGCGTGTGCATCGGCATTTCCTGGTTCAAGATCGACCCAGTACTCGGCCGCTGCAAGCGCCTTGTCATGTAGTCTCAAGAAAAGATAAATGTTTCCCAGCGCTTCCTGCACAAGAGGTGAGGAGGGATCTATCGAACCGGCTTGTTCGGCAAGCTCCAGCGCCCGTTCCCTAGCTGAGGGTTCCCCCATGAACCAGTCATGGCGATACGTCTCCGCCAGCCCGGCATAGGCGGCCGCGTAGTTTGGATCCAGTTCAATAGCTTGCTTGAAATAGCTCTGGGCCCGCGCGTTTTCTTTGAGTGTGAAGTGCTTGTATTGCTCCCGGCCTCGCAACATATAATCGTAGGCTTCAGCGTTGTGAGTTTCCGGAACAATGGCGCGGGTGTGAATTTCGGAAGTTATTTTGTACTCCAGGGCAGCTACGATATGATGTGTGACGTCATCCTGAACTGCAAAAATATCATCGAGATCACGATCATAGCGCTCGGCCCAAAGATGTGTCCCCGTTGCGCCATCGATCAGCTGTGCATTTATGCGTACTTTGTTTCCGGCTTTACGTACGCTGCCTTCCAACAGACTCTGCACACCGAGTTCGGCACACACCGTTTTTGCGTCAACAGTTCGCCCTTTATAAGCGAAAGTCGTATTTCTGGAAATGACGAGCAGGTCCGGTAATCTGGAAAGTTCTGTAGTAATATCTTCCGTGATACCATCTGCAAAATAGGACTGTTCGGGATCGGCAGACATATTGTTGAAGGGCAGAACCGCGATCGAGGACGCCACCTGCTGGATCACTTCGCCTGCGTCCGAATAAGATCCGCTCAGAGCAAAGGACGTCTCAGTATCCCAATGCCAAAGGTTGACAGGCCTCGGGATGTTTTTGAATGATTGCAGACCACCGTGTCGCCAGAAAGTATCCGTGCGATCGCGGACTTGCCTGTAAGCATCATCAGATAGAGCGATACCACCGGGTTCCGCAGCCGTTTCAATTCGAGCAGCGACATTGACACCATCACCAAATATGTCGTCGTTTTCCACGATAATGTCGCCGAGATGGATTCCAATTCGAAATTGGAAAAAAGATGTCCCGGTCTCGACGGCCTGATTTCGAACTTCCATGCCTCGCTGAATGGCCACTGAACAGTTCACGGCCTCGAGAACAGATGAAAATTCAATGAGCAACCCGTCTCCCATGCTCTTGACGATGCGTCCGAAATGCCGGGCGACGAGAGGGTCTATCAGTTCCGATCGATGTTTTTGCAGGGTTCGCAATGTGCCAATTTCGTCTGCACTCATCATGCGTGAATAGTTCACAACATCTGCGAGTACAATTGCAGCCAGTCTTCTTTGAGAACCTTCCATCACGTCCGGATAGTAGCCACCCTACCAAACCGACGCAATGTCCAAATCAGGCCATGGGAACTGGCGCTCGATGCAGGAACGCCTCGTGGTGGATCGTCATCTGTTCTTTTTCTAGATGAACAACCCCGTACATCGCCGGTTCCTGACTGTAAGCCGTTCCCACACGCTCCCGAACTAGTGGCACCTGGTGATTGAGGCCCGGCAGACTGGAGCAGGAAATTCCACGCCATTTCACAAAAGTCGCCCGATGAATATGACCGAAAAAAATATGCTGAACATTGCGACCATATCTGATCGTATCCGCAAATTTCTCCGCCTCATCGAGTTTGATACGATCCATGTAGGCCATGCCTACATCGAAAGGGGGATGATGCATGAATATATAAACCGGTTTATCGCCGGCATCGGAAAGTTGCCGCCGAAGCCATTCGTGTCGTTTCGAACAATACTGCCCTTCGGAAACCTCACTGTGTTTCAGCGTATCCAGGAACAGAAAGACTTCTGCATCCGTTCGATAGGACTGTTGGACAAACCCGTGATCATCGGTGGGCGTATCAGGGAAATATCTGCAAAATGTCTGGCGGTCATCATGATTTCCAAGCAACAGAATTGTGCGGATCGGAGAGGTTTCCAGACGGTTTGCCATCCATTCATAGGCCGCTTCCCCGCCATTGTCCGTAATATCTCCGGTCAGGACACAAAACTCTGCATCACTGTGGCCTTCGACCATATCGTTCAGACACCGGTCCATACGATTCGCTGTGTCATTACCCCAAAGTATTTCTCCGGGTCCAACAAGATGCGGGTCGGTAAAATGTAAAAATTTCATCATCTGTTCCCCGGAACACATAATTCAGACAGTTTAACGTGTGGTCAGTCCTGATTTCATAATCATCATTGTTTTCGTATCATATTTATGGATTGATTCCGGACCATTTGCATCAATCAGGCAGACTCAATTGCTCCGGCGCAGGCCCGGTAGTAGTGAGAATTGTGAAATAGGTCTGGGGCAAATCAATGCCACGAGGCACCGTCTGCTTGGCCTCCAACCCGGCAATGAGCTCCACATGGGATTCGTGCAAATCCTCTGCAAGCTCCTCAGATATTACAATATCTCCTCCCTGGCTTTCTTCCTGCAGGCGCGCTGCCAGGTTCACCGTGGTGCCGAAGTAATCGAGGAAACCACCCGTCGTTATGGCAATACAGGGACCAAGGTGCATGCCAAGCTTAAGGGTTATGTTCTGACCTGTGGCCTTTGAATTCAGAGACGTCAATTCCTGTTGAATTTCAATGGCCGCGGACATCGCATCGCGAGAATCGGAAAAGACGGCCATTACCGCATCCCCCATCGTTTTGATAAGAGCCCCGTGATGATTGCGAATTTTTCCCGCCAGGAATTCGAAATGATCCCGGACCAGGCCGTAGGCGGTTGTATCTCCCACACGCTTGTAAAGAGACGTCGAACCTTTGAGATCGGTGAACATGATCGTGACATGATCAATGGCAACCTCATCACCGGGGCGCAGAAGTTGTTCGGGGCAGAGTTCACGAAACGCCTGCATGGAAATGACAACTGATCCACTCAGGGCGTCGGCATCTTCTGATCGATCCTCAATAACGATGGAACGGGGTACGCTTCCCTGATTTTCGAATGTGATTCGACCCGGCTCCTGGGAGTCCCGGGCCATGACTTCATCGCCAATGACCACAACATCCGGAAAGTCAGTACCGTCATACTCAATATCAGTCTGGCTGCCAGCTTCCACGGTACGCAATCTATAGTGGCCTGGCGGGAGTTCTAGAGGTTCAACCCGGACTTCACCAGCTCCCAGCCACCGCTGAACTTTGACATGGGGGGTGGAAGCCGGCCCCATGAGACAAAAATCACCATCAGGAAGCGGCCGCAACCATGAAGCCAGGCTAAATACCAGCTCCACATTGTTGGAGAAATCCCGCTCATAGTCGATATTGCACGAGGCACAGTGTATTCCCCGAGGCAATTCATAAAGTTTCAGGGCCGGCTGGTCGGTTCCCCGGCAACGTGGACATTGCACCTCCCAGCGCATGGAGAGAATCCCCTGGCGCTGAGCTTCGACAAAAAGCTCAACCAGGTTGTACCTTGAGACGTTCCATTCCCGCGCCAGTGCCAGCGGCCGCATTTTTTTCAGATCCACGACCAATGCCGTATCCAGAAAATCCAGGAGCCTCCCTGTGAGCCCGTGTCCATAAGCTCCTTTTTCAATAGTTTCCAGGAGGTTCTGTAAACGCTGTTTGCCGGGCGATGTGATAAGGCTGAGCTTTTTGGTGTCCGTCACGGTCTCAGCCCGGGTTTTCTCAGGTACTATTTCCTCAACCGTTTGAACTAGTTTTTTCGCAATTCGCTTATAGATGCCAAGCAGGTTGAGAAGACCTCCAAACCAGGTTTTCCAGGATATCGTGAATTTATAGCGAACCCGCGTCTTTTCATTTTCCTCGGAAAGTCGCGCTTCCATGCCCAGGGATTGAAGGGCGCCGTTTTCAAATTCCCGAAGCTGGCTCATGTAATGGGGCTCGATCCATTCCCCAAATCCCTCGTGCCATTTCATGTTAAATGGGCCAAGCTTTCCCTGTGCCTGCCGGGTTACCACATTATCCGGACCAATAATTTCCGTAGCCTGATAAGGCATCCAGTCGCCCATGATCTCATTCAGCCGGTTGGTATCTCCGAGCACGCGCCAGACACGACGGATATCCGCATCAATTACGGATTCAATGTGAATCTCGGTAGAATGTGTCATCGTGTCCTGAATTTAATTTTAGCGCGTTGTCTTCGATTTGGAGCAGACACGCTCTCTGTTGTTTGCACATGAGCCAGATTGTTTCAATGAGTTCGACCTATCGTGCAGGTCGAAAACTATCCAAAACATTTAAATTGAAAAGACTTTGAACCCTACATCTATGGAATTTACGTAAATTCATCCAGCCCAGATCACGACTCCCAATATTCTGCTGTAAACTAAGCCGTCAGTGAGTTGTCCGGTATGGGTTGTCTCCTCTTGACCTTCCAGTAACTGGAAGTGTTACATAAGCAGAGTATACGTTCATAGAAAGATAGAGAATAGAAAGATCGAGAAATGGCCTCCGTCCGGACCGTCGACACAAACCTGGAAAAAAGGCAAGGGAAATCCCTATCCCTGCGAGATCCCGTGTGTGGCATGGTGCCGAAATCGGACAACCCGAAAGCACTGTCGGCTGAAACCAATTCTGAAATTTGGTTTTGCAGTAACCATTGCCGGGAAAAGTATAATAAATCCCCCGAACTCTATCGCACGAAAACAGACCCCGTATGCGGCATGGCGGTGGCCCGGGAGACTGCACCGGCGCATTGTCTGAAAGATGGGGAAGCTTATTTCTTCTGCTCGGAAATATGTTTGCAAAAATTCGAAGCTGACCCTTTAGCCTATGGACATGAACAACCCGAAAACCAGCCAGGACAGGAGGGAGGTTCTTATACATGTCCCATGGACCCTGAGATAATACAGGAAGGTCCGGGCACCTGCCCCATTTGTGGCATGGCTCTCGAACCCATGGGCATTCCATCCGCTGATGCCGGGCCTGATCCGGAACTCGTGGACTTCACCCGGTGCCTGTTGATCGCCGCCCCACTGTCCCTTTTTCTGCTGATTACCGAAATGGCCCAGCATCTTCTGGGGATTGATCTTCTGCCATTATTAACACAGCAACAGCAAAGTTGGCTGCAACTTTGTTTAGCGACACCTGTCGTTCTTTGGTGCGGCCTGCCGTTTTTTGTCCGCGGCTGGGCCTCGGTTAAGTCCGGGCATCTCAACATGTTCACCCTGATCGCCGCCGGCACCGGAACGGCGTTTCTTTACAGTTTGTTTGCCGTCCTCGCACCGGGACTGTTCCCCTCCACAATGGTGACCGACCAAGGCATCGTCGCGAACTATTTCGAGAGTGCCGCGGTGATCACAACTCTTGTCTTGCTGGGTCAGGTTCTTGAATTGAGAGCGCGCGAGAGAACCGGCGATTCCATCCGGGCTCTTCTGAATCTGGCTCCTGAAACCGCGCACAGGATTTTAGCCGACGGATCAACGCAAATTGTGCCTCTTGAGGAAATACGAGTCGGTGATCAGCTACGTGTTCCGGCGGGGGAAAAAATACCGACCGATGGCATTGTTGTCGACGGGACAAGCGCGGTGGATGAATCATTGTTGACCGGTGAACCCCTGCCGGTCGATAAAATGCCCGGAGCTGAACTAACCGCCGGTACGCTGAATGGCACCGGCACCTTTGTCATGGAAGTCCGGCGTACAGGAGAGGAAACAACGCTTTCCCGCATTGTCGCCATGGTTGCCGAAGCCCAGCGCACCCGCGCGCCCGTTCAAAACCTTGCGGACCGGGTCGCCGGCTGGTTCGTTCCCGCAGTAATCACCATTTCCGTTATTGCATTTCTGAGCTGGATGTTCTGGGGCCCGCCCCCGGCGCTCGGCCATGCTCTCATAGCCGCCGTCAGTGTTCTCATTATTGCGTGCCCCTGCGCACTCGGTCTCGCCACACCCTTATCAGTGATGGTTGCCACAGGGCGAGGCGCGCATTTGGGCGTGCTGGTCAAGAATGCGGAATATCTCGAGCGACTGGCTGGTGTCGATGCGGTCATCCTGGACAAAACCGGCACCTTGACAGAAGGCCGGCCGACGCTGACAAAAATAATTTCCACTGGATCTCTGTCAGATGCCGAAGTTCTGAAACTGGCGGCCTCCTTGGAACAGGGAAGCATCCATCCCCTGGCTATGGCCATTGTCTCGGCAGCGCAAAAGCAGAACATCGTGCTCGATGCCTTGGATGATTTTCTCACTGTTGCTGGAAAGGGCGTTCAAGGAACAGTAAACGGGCAACACCTTCTCTTTGGAAACGAAGCTCTCCTGGAGGCCAACAAAATTTCAACCGAAGAGATTATCGGTGAACTTGACGACCTCAGACAGGCTGGAAACACTGTTATGTTCCTTGCAATCAACCAGCAACTGGCTGCAATTCTCGCAGTTTCCGATCCGGTGCGGGAGACAACGCAGGAAGCCATCAGATCCCTCCAAAATTCGGGACTCAACGTCATAATGGCAACGGGGGACCACGGCGCTACGGCCCGATCCGTGGCGTCTGAACTGGAAATCGGTGAAGTCCATGCGGAAATCCTGCCAGCAGGAAAAAAACAACTGGTAGAGGATTATCAGGCTCGAGGTGTCCGGGTCGCTATGGTTGGCGACGGCATCAATGACGCCCCGGCCCTCGCTCAGGCCGATGTGGGTATTGCTATAGGCAGCGGCGCAGACGTTGCGGTTGAGAGCGCCGGAATTACCCTGATCAAAGGAGATTTGCGAGGTGTCGTGCGGGCCCGCCGACTGGCGCTGGCCACCATGAGCAATATCCGCCAAAACCTTTTCCTGGCATTCGTCTACAATGCTCTAGGCGTTCCCATCGCTGCAGGCCTGCTTTATCCCGTGTTCGGTATTGTGCTGTCGCCAATGATCGCTGCCGCCGCGATGAGTTTGTCTTCGCTCTCGGTGGTTTCAAACGCTCTGAGATTGCAGCGCCAGAGCCTGTAGTGAGCTTAAAATTCAGGAAACGCGGGATGAGAAAGAATGTATGGAAATCTAACGGTACCAATCAACATGCAATTTGAATCATGATTGTGCAAAGGATAACATCATGAATATTGGAGAAGCCGCAACGGAAGCGGGTTTACCGGCAAAAACCCTGCGCTATTACGAAGACATTGGTCTCGTCACTCCACAGCGATCCGACAACGGTTACCGCCACTATGCCGAGGAAGATATTCATAAATTGCGCTTCCTGCAGCGGTCTCGGAGCCTGGGCTTTACGATTGCCGACTGTCGCACATTGATTTCCCTTTACGAGGACACATCGCGGGCAAGTGCCGATGTCAAATCCATTGCCAAATCCCACCTGGATCAAGTGGAGATTAAGATTCAGGAGCTCAAGAGCCTCAGAAATACGCTGAAACATTTGATCAATTCCTGCAAAGGAGATCATCGACCGGACTGTCCCATACTCGATGATCTTTCCCGCAAATCGAATTCCTAATACTCAGCCCCCTCCAATTGCGCTGTTGATGGCCCACATATCCAGCGGTCTTGAATGCTGAAACTAGCGGTCGAATTCACCTCCGACCTGTGGCATAGTTCTTATCCCGACGCATTGAAGGTACGGGACAAAAACGTTTCATCACTATCGTCCCGGTAACAGAGTCGCTTCCGAAATACGGGAGAAATACAGATGGAGGAAGTGAACCCATGATTGAAACGACTGTGGCCGGCAGTCTTCCCAAACCGAGCTGGCTGGCCGAACCGGAAAAACTCTGGGCAGCGTGGAAACTCGAAAACGACGAACTTATCGAGGGACAACAGGATGCAGCACTGGCGTGGATCAAGATCCAGGAGGACGCCGGTATCGATATCGTTTCCGACGGTGAACAGTTCCGACAGCATTTCGTTCATGGATTTCTTGAAACCATTGAAGGTATCGACTGGAACAAGATGACGACCATGGGCATCCGCGACAATCGCTACGACGCCCAGGTGCCGACAGTTACCGCCAGAGTTCAACGAAAGGGCCCTGTCCATAGCGACAGTGCGCGTTTTTGCCGGTCGCAAACCCGTCACAAGCTTAAAGTAACCCTTCCCGGTCCCATGACCATTTGTGATACGATCGCCAATGCTCATTATGAAACACGGGCCGATATGGCAATGGCCTTTGCCGAGATACTCAATGATGAAGCGAGGGAGCTTGAAGCCCTGGGCGTCGATGTCATCCAGTTCGACGAACCTGCATTCAATGCTTTTATGCAGGATGTGGTTGACTGGGGGGTAGCGACACTCAACCGGGCCATTCAAGGTTTAAGTTGCAAAACCGCAGTGCACATCTGTTATGGCTACGGAATCAAGTCCAATATAGACTGGAAACAGTCCCTGGGTGAGGAGTGGCGTCAGTATGAAGAATTTTTTCCGGCCCTGAATGACAGCCATATTGACCAGGTTTCCCTGGAATGCGCAAATTCAAAGGTTCCCTTGTCCCTCATCGGGCTTCTAGACAAAAAGGATGTCCTTGTCGGCGCGATAGATGTGGCATCATTCGAGGTCGAGTCCCCGGAACAAGTGGCGTCGACACTGCGTCAAGCCCTGGAATTTGTGGATGTGGAACGCATGGTGGCCTGCACCAATTGTGGGCTTGCTCCTTTTCCTCGTCAGATCGCCGAAGCTAAACTCAAATCTCTGGGAGCCGGAACTGCGCTCCTTCGCAAGGAACTTGGTCATAAACGAGATTAGATAATTAGGAACGGGAGAAAGAAAACATGCGCCTTGTGACCTTTACGGAAGGTAACGATCAGCAAAAAATCGGCGCCCTCTTCGATGAAGACGGAAGCATTCTCGATCTGGCAGCAGCATGGCGCATTAAAAAAAACTCTGACACTCCTGAATTTTCTTCCATGCTTGCCCTGATTAAATCGGGCGATGCGGGACTGGACAAGGCTCGTGAGATGCTGGAGCAAAAACCGGATGCAGCGATCCGGTCGTTGGCTGCCTGCCATCTACTTGCACCGGTTCCGCAGCCGCCGCAAATTCGAGATTGCCTTTGTTATGAGGAACATCTCGTCCAAGCCTATAATGTGCTGCGGAAAAACCGAGC
>CAJHZG010000368.1_pt1 | contig 10554 bp, 9 predicted proteins | sample 9198901 | NCBI WGS metagenome assembly CAJHZG01 (sample SAMEA7708382, study PRJEB35096) | sediment metagenome | biome: marine neritic benthic zone biome [ENVO:01000025]; feature: sediment [ENVO:00002007]; material: shallow marine sediment [ENVO:03000034] sea grass bed [ENVO_01000059] ... | reverse complement strand
GTCGATCACTTGCCGTGGGTCGCGACATCCGGCTTTCGTGCGACTGTACATTATATGAGCGCCGGAGTTTCTCTGATCAGTGGTTTTTGTCGATCGGGAAGGGGCATAATCTTGGCGATACTCATGTGCGGCCAAGGTTCTGTTTAACGTTTAGGAGTGTCTATGAGTCATGATATCCCGGGCAATGTCGATGAGACCTTGGAGCTGATCGCATCAGGGAACTACATTGCCGACCGCAGCCTGGCGACGGCGGTTTATCTTTCACTGACATTGAAACGTCCGTTATTTCTCGAAGGAGAAGCCGGGGTTGGAAAAACAGAAATCGCCAAGGTGCTTTCTGAAACTCTCGAACGTCAACTGGTGCGACTCCAGTGTTACGAGGGACTCGATATATCTTCCGCCGTTTACGAGTGGAACTATTCCCGCCAAATGATTGAAATTCGGATGGCCGAAGCCACAGGGAAATCCGAAGGAATGAGCAATGATATTTTCGATCGCCGGTTTCTGATAAAACGGCCGCTCCTGCAGGCGCTCGAACCGAATGAAAACGGTGCTCCGCCGGTTTTGCTCATCGATGAACTGGATCGCGCCGATGAACCCTTCGAGGCCTATCTCCTGGAAATTCTCGCGGATTACCAGATTACGATTCCGGAAATAGGAAGTGTCCAGGCGGCCGAACCACCGATCATTGTGATAACGTCCAATCGAACCCGTGAGATTCATGACGCCCTTAAAAGACGCTGTTTCTACTACTGGGTTGATTACCCGGACGTGCAACGGGAGATGCAAATTCTCAATCTCAAAGCGCCCGACACGCCTGAGTCACTATCTCGACAAATAGTCGGATTTGTTCAAAAACTGCGCCAGATGGATTTGTTCAAATATCCCGGCGTTGCGGAAACCATCGATTGGGCCCACGCCCTCAATCAGCTTGATGCCCTTTCCCTGGATCCCGAGACGATCAACAATACGCTCGGCACCCTGTTAAAATATCAGGACGATATTCTTAAAATTCAGGGGAGCGAAGCAGGTAGATTGATCTCCGAAGTGCAGCATGAAGTTAACATCGCCGGTACGTCCCATTAATGGCGGAGAATCACCAGGAAAACGGCAAGCTCGCCGTCAATATCCTGCATTTTGCGCGCACCCTTCGTGCCGCGGGATTGCCTGTGGGACCAGGGCGGGTTCTTGATGCGGTGCGTGCGGTGGAGGTAGTCGGCATCGAACGGCGCGACGACTTTTACTCCACCCTTCAGGCTGTTTTTATCAATCGGCGGGAACACAAAAACCTGTTTGACCAAGCTTTTCATATTTTCTGGCGCAATCCTGACTTGCTCGAGCGCATGATGTCTATGGTTCTGCCTTCGATCCAACTGGGGGAGGCAGCTTCGAAAACGAATCTTTCCCCCAGGCTGAGTGACGCGCTGAGCCGACAAACGCCCTCAAGCCCGGATAAAAAGAAGCAGGACATCGAAAAAGTTGAAATCGATGCCGCAATGACATTCAAAAGCGAAGAGGTTTTGCGTCAGAAAGATTTTGAAGAGATGACCCTTGAGGAACTCGGTCAGGTCAAGGCGATGATGCAACGCCTGCAGCTTCCGATCGAAGATATCGTGACTCGGAGATTCAAGCCCGACCCAAGGGGAAACGTTGTTGATATGCGGGCGACCCTTCGTGCCAGCCTCCGGTTCAATACCGATTTTATCCCTCTCTACCGGCGCAGCCGCCGCCAGCGAAGTTCACCGCTGATAGTGCTTTGTGATATTTCAGGATCCATGGAGCGATATTCCCGCATGTTTCTGCATTTTCTTCACGCTGTTATCAATGATCGTGACCGGGTTCATTCATTCTTATTCGGCACGCGTCTCACGAATGTAACCCGTCATCTCAAACATCGGGATGTTGACGTCGCCGTAAAAAAAGTAACTGAAGCGGTGGTCGACTGGTCTGGCGGTACGCGAATAGGCCACTGTATGCACGATTTCAATCGCTTTTGGTCGCGAAGAGTCTCCGTTCAGGGAGCTGTGGTTTTGTTTGTTTCTGATGGACTCGATCGGGAGGGGGGTGCACAGCTGGACATTGAAATGGGCCGGCTGCATCGATCCTGCAGGCGATTGATCTGGCTGAATCCACTCCTGCGTTACGACCAGTTCGAGCCTAAAACGTCGGGAATTCGGGCGATTTGGCCGCATGTGGACGAGGTCAGAACCATCCATAATCTTGAGAGTATTCTGCAGTTGGCCGATGTTTTGAAGCAATCGGCGCGCTCAAAAAAACTTATGGAAAATCAGCCCTGAAACAAATTTTATTGTAGTTTTACCTGATCTCGTTATTCTGTTTTCCAAAGCTATTGTACCAATGACCGATGGTTCCTGCATAGGAAGTCGGACACAAGATGTTGCCGGGAGAGCCAGGAAAAATGTCACTTGCAGAAGCACAATCGACAGATAAGTCGCAATTGAAGATTCAGCAGACGGGAACGCATATCGGCGCAACCGTTGGCGGTGTTGACCTCTCTCAACCCCTGAGCGCGGATCAGGTGCGGGCAATCGATAGTGCCTTTGTCGAGCATGAAGTCATTGTCTTTCGCGATCAGGAAATGACATCTGATCAGTTCATGCAGTTCGGGCGGCAGTTCGGCGAACTGAGCATTCACCCGTTTTCGCCGGCAGATGAAGACGCGCCGGAACTTATTGTCTTTAAGAATGACGAAACCAATCCGCCATTTTCGACCGATTGCTGGCACAGCGATGAGACTTTTCGCGCTGTGCCGCCCAAGGGAACGATGCTTCGCGCCATGGATGTTCCGGTCTTCGGTGGTGATACCATGTTCGTCAGCATGACGTCCGCCTATGAGGGTTTAAGCGATAAAATGCAGCACCTGATATCGGGCCTTGAAGCCTTTCACGATTTCAAACCATTTAGAAAACTCTTTAACCAGGACAAAAAAAGTATCGAAAGCCTAAGATATTTCGAGGACAAATATCCACCGGTTCTGCATCCTGTTGTCAGCGAGCATCCGGTTTCAAAAAAGAAAACGATATTCGTCAATCCGCAGTTTACAATCCAGATCAAGGACATGGAGGAGGCGGAAAGCCGAAATCTGCTCAATCAGCTGTTCGATCTCGCCAAGGTTCCTGAGTATCAATATCGTCACCACTGGGAAAACAATACCCTTGCATTTTGGGACAATCGTTCGACCCAGCACTATGCCATCCATGATTACTTTCCCAAGCGGCGTTATATGGAACGCGTGACTTTGAGGGGTGAATCAAAACCGACGGCAGCCTTTCCACCAGCAAAGCCGGAAGTGGTGCGTAACCGAAAAAGTATTGTTCCCGACGATGCTAAGGTAAAGCATGGGGGGCACGCCCCGAAGCGACCCACGGACTAATTATCACCCCTGAATTGAACTCTGATTATTCACGATTGGCGTGCGCTCGATGGCAGCTTGAAAATCCAAGTTGGCGATCCCACTGTTCGCGCTTTGTATCTCTACGAGTCCAAAGATTTGCTCTTTCCAACTGTCCGCCACAGTGCAAAGACTGTCAAAATCAATAAAGCTATACCGCCTGTGTAGGTATTGGGCAGGAACAGACCAAAGCCGCCAAGACCCACGAGCACACGTTCGGCAATTGAAAGCGGGGCCGTGAGAAAGGCCTCAACCGCAGCGGCAATCAATATGAGACCGGCTATTGCCGTAACGAGCGAGAACAGGATCTGGTACCACGGGCCAATCAGCAGGAGTTCAGGACCGTAGACAAATGCGAAGGGAACAATAAAAGCTGCGAGGGCAAATTTTACGGCTGTCATGGCGATGAGCAGGGGATTATCCTGGGCTATGGACGAAGCCGCATAAGCCGCGACGGCAACCGGCGGTGTGAGGGCGGACATTACCGCATAATACAGCACGAACATGTGGGCGGGCAGTGTTGGAATTCCAATCTCCGTTAAAATTGGGGCCATGAGAGCCGCCGCCAGGATGTACGCACTTGGTGTCGGCATCCCGAGGCCGAGAACAATCGTTATCGCAGCCGTGATGAGGAGCGTTGTAAATTGCTGCGCATCCGTAATGCCATAGACCAGATGGGCGAATTTGCCCGCCAGCCCTGTCATGGTTATACCGCCGATAATCAGGCCCGCTGCGGCACAGGCACCTGCAACCGGGACCATGCGATAGCAGGTCTCGCTCAGTACTTTGATGAGTTCCATGGGTAGAACGCGGCGGGGGGCCATTAACAGGGCCACAAAGAACACGGCAATTGTCCCGAATATACCGACCATGGTGGGCGTGTAACCTGCCAATAATGCGATTGTCAGAACGGACAGTGGTACGATGAACAGGCCGCCGTCTTTCAGCGTCTTCCAGAAGGGCGGAATGAGGCTGTCATCCATGCGCCCGAATCCGAGTCGGAGCGAGGAGAAGTGCACCTGCGCATAGATCGAAACATAGTACAATATGGCGGGGATAAGGGATGCGATGGCAATGTCTCTGTAGTCGATGCCGGCAAAGTCGACCATCAGGAAGGCCGCCGTCCCCAGAACCGGGGGTACGACGCTGCCACCTGTCGAAGCAGCGACCTCGATGGCGCCTGCATGGGCTTTCGGGTATCCCAGTCGCTTCATAATCGGAATTGTGATCGATCCTGTGGTTACGACATCGGAGGTTGGGCTGCCGGACAACATGCCATACATTCCGGAGGAGATAACCGCGACTTTGGCCGGACCGCCGACGCGCCTGCCGCTGATCGCTGCGGCGAAATTAAAAAAGAAGTCTCCGCCGCCGCAAGCGTGGAGGAGGGTGCCGAACATGACAAACATGAAGGCGTAGGTCGCCGCCACCCTCAGAGGCAAACCGAATATCCCGTCGGTAGTGAAGACTGTAATTTCAATGAAATGCTTGTAGTCAATTTTGCCGTGCTGTAGGACGCCACTCAAATTATGTCCCCAGAGATTGTAGGCAACGAAGCCGAGTACGAGAACCGTAAGTCCAAGTCCCGTTGATCGCCGCGTGACTTCCAGGGTGAGAATGAAAACCCAGGTGGCAAAAAATACATCCCAAGTTGTCATTTCATCCAGAAGCACGATGCGGTTGGCGATTCTGTCTGCATTGAGAGCGAAATAGATCCCCACGACAATGCTGGCGAGCGCCAGGAGAAAATCCAGCACAGACGGCTTCTCAGGATTTGAAGTTTCAAATGGTCCTGTCGTTAAAAACGCCAACGCCATCATGCCGGCAAAAAACAGGACGACGAGCGTCCACGGCTGAATGATGATGAATGTCGCGGCCGTAACAACATAAATGCCCACTGCGACTGCAAAGGGTAAGTAAATCCAATAGGAAACACCGACAGGACGTCGTCGTATCCCAACAGAAAACCATGTTTGTACGGAAAAGATTCTCGAAAACGCCATGCGATATCACAATAATTCCGGCCAATGACGTTCTCAATTATGAACCTTCATTGGCCGGTGGTTGCTTGCAGGACTAGAGTTTACCGATTTCTTTCAAGTATTTTTCAGCTCCGGGATGGAAAGGAACGGGGCCCTTTGTCGACATGGAATCCGGTGACGCTGTTTTCTTGATAAGACGGTGAGATTTCTCTTTAAAGGTTTCGATCTGCTCGTACATGGCTTTGGTTATATTATAGGCAGTTTTTTCGTCCAGATCAGGATTGGCGATTACCAGAACGCCCACGCAAATAGATGATGTGCCGTTAGGTGTCCATTTGTATTCACCGGGTTTGACCTGACATACCTCGCCACCGAGTTTTTCGACGACTTTCTTCGCCGCATTTTCAGGAACAGGAAGCAGGACCGCCTCTATTCCCTTGGCTGTCTCGCGAATGCGTGGATGGTTGTAGGAAATTCCCAGGACATACATGTCAATGCGGCGATCCAGCATTAATGAAACCATCTCTTTCGATGCGGCATTGACGACCTGCCCACCCCAGGACTTGATGTTGTCGGGGCTGGCGCCAAGTTCCGACAACAGGGCTGCTCCTACCGTGCTGTCCATATTGCCCTTGCGGTTGATAGCCACGCGGACAGGCAGCTTCTTGGCGACAATATCAGCGAATGACTTCACGCCGTGCTTGTCTGCAAATGACTTGTTGACGATCACATGGGTCAGTTGGAAGCGGGCCTGTGCCGTATAAGCCCGGAACAGGGCCCGAATATTTTTAACAGGCCCCTTGTAAGGTGGCTGACCGGAAATTGCGGCACTGATTTCTCCATCACTTGCCATGCCTAAGGGAACTTTGCCGTTGGCGACAAGAGGAATATTGGCCAGACCTCCGGAGGATGTCTGGTAAGTCACCGTCGATCCGGGAAAAGCCTTGGCGACGGCCGCATCAATTCCCCCGCCAATTCGGGACCATAATCCCCCGGGACTTGCTCCGGTAAGTGTCAGATTGTAGTTCTGAGCGCTGGCGTTTGAATTGAAACCGGCGACCAAAGCGGCCGCAACGACTGCCCCGAGAATCGGCTTTAAATTGATCATGATTTTCCTCTCCTTAATTTTTGTTGGATTATTGGATGTCTGTCATCCATTTGGCAGCATTTGTCGATCTGATCTCTTTTGAACAACAGACTATACCATGCTTCTTCATCAATAAATGTTTCTTCCCTTCCTCGCTTCAGTTACCTCGCATTTTTAATGCCTGTGGTCATTATGGCAATGTTCGCCAAATTTCAATAAATTCGTCCCGCGACAATATACGCCGAATTGGCAGGTTCGAGATATCCTGATCTGGATCCGCAGGAACGATGGAATCGCCGTTCCATATCCACCAGTAAATCGATTGCCCCTGACGATCGCGTATCGCAAATCGAAAATTTGGAAATGGTAGTACTCTTGGGAAATGAGGGTCATTGAGGCATTTCCGCGCTCTAATTCTGCCGCCTTCAATGGATTGAGCCAGCGGATAGAGCACAATATTCTCAAAATTGGCATCACCGGGATCTTCAAGGGGATGATCATAGTTTCGCGGATCTATTCTCAGGACATCCGGATAGGTTTGATGGTGGTGCGTAACTTTCGCATAACCGAACCCTCTTGTGAGATCAATCTCGTATATGTCGCCGATCTCAGCCACTATAAACTGTAGCTCTCTAAGGTCGAAGGATGAAACAGTTCTTCAAATTCAATTTTTTTCGGGGACAGACCCTGGTCATGATGGGCCTCGAGAAAGGTTTCCAGAACATGTCGGTTATTGAGAGCTCCATAGGACCAGAGATCATCGGACAGTGTTTTCGCGCGGGCCAGATTGTCTTCGACAAACGGCATTGTCACTTTGGTTGCCGAGGTGTCCTCAAGGGCCGCAATGGCCATGGCTTTTGCTTCCGAATAGGCTTTGAATAACGCCCCGGGAAGCCATGGATGCCTTTCACTGAGACGTGTTCGCACACCCAGAACATGCATGATCGGAAAAATTTCTGTTCTCTTGTAATAATCTTCGGCAACGTCAATTGTGTCGGGAAACAGACGTCCCACTTGTGGGTGTCCTTCATGGAAACAACGGGGCCAGCGTGGCCCAATGATGCCATCGATATGTCCGTCCGCAAGCAATTGGTTAAGGGGTAAATTTTCCGGCGCAGCCTCAATCCGGATCTCGTCAGGTAACTCCAGTTTCAGTTTTTCAGGACGTCCGGGTTCATCCATGCCGCCCCGAACCCAGAGTATGTCAGAGGCTTTTACACCGTAATCGGCGAGTATGGCGCGGGCCCAGATATTGGCCGTAAGCTGATATTCTGTAATCCCGATTTTTTTACCCCTGAGATCTTCCGGCTTGGTGATGCCCCGATCTTTACGTATGTAAATCGATGTGTGGCGAAACGCCCGGCTCAGGAATACGGGTATCGCAACATAGGGTGGATCATCGCGGGTCAGGGATACGCAATAGGAACTCAGGGACAGTTCACTGATGTCATAGGCCTGATGACGAAAGGAACGGAAGAACATCTCTTCCGGCGACTGCAACATGATAACTGGGTTCACACCATCTATGAGCACGCGTTTGTCATATATGGGGCGGGTGCGATCATAGTCTCCCATGGCGATTGACAGTTGCAGTTCGGACATGTCTTGGTTTCCTATTGAAAGTGCAGATCAACGGGTGAGGCCGTCTCGGCACTCTTTAGTATGGCGTAACAAATTTCAAGAGAGGCCTTGCCCCATTCACCGTCCTGAACTGGCAGCTGGCCATGCCGCACAGTTGATACGATGGCGTCGGCGAAAGATTGGCGCGAATAAGCGAAGGGACACTCGATCTCTTCAATGGTTTTATTGCCAAACAGTGTTACCCCATCGGCGCGCAGTTGCAGATCTCCCTCGTCACAAAAAATGATCACCGGGCCGAAATGTTCATGGTGTGCCGGTGCGTTATCCAGTTCCAGGCCGGAGAATTTACGTGAATTTTTCTGTGAGGTTTCATTGGCCGACTTTTTCAGGTTGCGTCTTGCATTACCATAGCTGGATGTAGATTTCCGGCGTCCCAGTTCCGAGATATTGTTCATCCAGATATCAGAGTCGAAATGTGCAAAGCCCGAATAGGTTAGGTTTGCAAAAGTTTCATTTTCAAATCTAAGAAGCAAGCTATAAGCGCCCTCGGTTGGTCGGGTCGGGTCCCATTTTCCGGTCATGGCCATGACACTCCGGGCTTTACTTCCCATAAGGCGCCGCGCAACATCGATTTGATGGATTGCCTGGGAAAAGAGGACGCCACCACCACGTGATGTATCGAGTTCCTCGGGCGTACGCGGGCGATAGAGAAAATCCGTACAGTTCAGGGCATGCAGCATACGGACATTGCCCAGACGCCCGCTTGCAATAATTTCTGCCGCTTTCAGAACCGGGTCATCGAAACTGTGGCAAGGACCGACGAAGAGGTGAACACCGTTTTGTCGTGCCGCTGTTATCATAGCATCGGCGTCACTCAGAGTCAGGGCGATAGGTTTCTCTACCACCACATGTTTGCCGGCCTGCATACAAGCGATCGCATGAGAGCCGTGCATTCCATGGGATGTCGCCACGTAGACCATTTCAATGAGGTCATCAGCCAACATTTCATCCAGTGTTTCGAACGCACGGCCTGTAAAACTATTATCATACGCCCGGCGTGCCTCTGGCGACCGGGCCACAGCGGCTATCAATTCAATATCAGGATGCCGGGCAAGCGCTTCCGCCGTCAGGGCAAACCCGCGACCGAGGCCAATAGCACCAAGTCTGACCGGTTCAGAGGTCAAGAATCAGGTCTCCTGTGTTGGCCCGCGAAATGCAGATCATAATCTGGTTTTCCTTTTCTTCGTCCAACAGCACCATGTCCCTGTGATCCACTTCACCGGAGATCAGCCTGGTCCGGCATGTTCCACATGTGCCGCTTTCACACGAGCTGGTTGTTTTGATGTCGGCATCCCGGATGGTTTCCAGGATAGTCCGGTCTGCCGGTACCGTCAGTTTCCGGTTTGATTTTTCCAGAATGATATCGAATGGTTTGTCATCTTCGCGAATAATCTCGACGGTCTTGAATTCCTCAAAGTGGATATTTTCCTCCGGCCAGTGCCCGGAGAGCGCCTTGACTTCTTCCATCAACGGCGCCGGACCGCAGCAATAGACATGCTCTTTTCCCGGCGATTCAAAGTGGTCCCAAAAATCATAAACACGTGCCGGCTCCCCCTGATCGTGATGAAGGGTGATGGCGTTGCCGCATAATTGCTGAAGGTCTTTACCGTAGGCCGTGTGTTCCGGACTCCGGGTACAGTAAATCAGTTGAAATGGCTTGTTTGCTGCCGACAGGGCCTCGACCATGGCATAAATGGGCGTGATACCGATACCACCGGCAATCAGCAAATATCGATCCGCGGATACCAAGGCAAAATCATTCTGAGGCGGTTCAATATTGATGGAATCTCCCACGGATAGATCTGTGTGCATGGATTGGGAACCGCCCCGGGAAGCTGTTTCGCGCTTGACGGCAATTGTATAGCTGTCGGGGTTATTGTCCGGGTGGAGGAGTGAATACCGCCGCATGGCCCCTGAAGGTGTTTCCACCGTAATGTGCGCTCCGGCAACAGCGGTTGGAAGCGGACGATCTGACACGTTGGATAGCCGGAACTCCTTGATTTCAGGCGTCAAATCCTGAATTCCGGTCACGCACATTTCTATTCGTTCGGTCAAGGCTCCAGATCCCCTGTGAACCACGAAAGTTAGATATCTAAGTTTTTATTGTCAATTCTATAAATAATGTTAGCTTTGGAGTACATCAATTCGCATGCGAATGGAGATGAAATGCTAAGTGCCGAAGAAAATGACGTTCTGGTCCGAGTTGGGCCCGATCAGCCCATGGGCAAGCTGATGCGACAGCACTGGACGCCGGTTTGCCTTGTCGAAGAAGTTCTGGAACCGGATGGCAAACCGATCCTTGTGGAGGTTCTGGGGATCCGCCTTGTGGCATTTCGTGATAGCGATGGCAAATTGGGTCTGCTGGATGAATTGTGCCCTCACCGCAGGGCGTCCCTGGTGCTTGGGCGCAATGAAGATTGCGGGCTCAGATG
>CAJHZG010000216.1_pt1 | contig 10558 bp, 11 predicted proteins | sample 9198901 | NCBI WGS metagenome assembly CAJHZG01 (sample SAMEA7708382, study PRJEB35096) | sediment metagenome | biome: marine neritic benthic zone biome [ENVO:01000025]; feature: sediment [ENVO:00002007]; material: shallow marine sediment [ENVO:03000034] sea grass bed [ENVO_01000059] ... | reverse complement strand
TGAGAACCGCCGCCGACTGGCGACCGCAACGCCAGCTTCTGCCACGACTGGTACGGCACCTTTGATTGATTTCAGGAGCATCGATATCTTTGAGTTGTACACGATAACTGGAGATTTTCAGGGATTGACCGTCAATGACCCGCGCCTTGCCTTTTATCTCCTGGATCCCTGAGAGAGCGGACATCAAGGATGTTGTTTTGCCCCAGCCATCGAATCCAAAAAATAATAAGACAGCACCCAGCGCAACGACGCCTGAGCCCAAGGCTTTCCAGTTGGATTTCGACAGCGACAAAGATCTAATATGATTTCCTGTCCAGCGTCCGGCACTTGCGAGCGCGCGACCCAGACTGCGGATATGACGGCCAAGATCTCTGAAAATTGATGCCATGCCGGACCAATTGATTTCAGAAACCTTGAACTCCGGACGCTTCAGATTGGCAAATGTCTGCCTGTTTATTCGTGGCCAGGAGAAATTCGGCATCGGGGGAAGCTTCAAGCGAACGGTTGGGAATTGCAGCGATGGCAGCCTGGACTGTACTCCCCTATGGCTCAGCACAATAATCAGAATGGACAGGGATCCGGCTGTCAGAGCAAGCAGTGTTTCGCGGGTCAGACCATTATCCCAAACCACAAATAGAGCGCCGATACCAAACAACAGGCCGACGAAAGCAACCCACTGCATGAGTCCTTTGAAAATTGCGACAAGGATCGGGCGTCGTTCCGACCATCGAGCGGCCCGGCTGGCTTCTTTTGCCAGTTTGACCATCTGCGTCGGTGTGACCCAATCAAATCCGGTATCTTCTCCCATGGCCCCCTCCAGGCATTATTCAGGCGAATCATAGAATTACGGGTAAAATTGGCGAGTACAAGACCAGCGCGTGCCGCCCCTCACAATTAATCAACTGCGAATTGTCCACAAAATTTAGCAACGGCACGAAAAAACCAATCCCCAAATCAAATTTTATATATATTTTTCAGCGTCTTATAAAATTAACCTCTTATTTCAATTTGAGGTGCCAAACATCAGAATTTTGATATGTATTGATTAACGGGAAGGTTTGGCGGGATTGGAGAACTACAATGAAAACACTATTACGCATGTCGGCACTCGTTGCCGTTCTAACCGTATTTCCTCTGGTTTCCGCTGACTTTGCAAACGCAGGCAGCAAACGAGGTCATACAGATCGTTGCAATATGGATTGCAGGATCGCTAAAATGATGGACCGGATCAGCAAAGATATGAGAGCCGCATCTCATCGCGCCCGGGCCGCAAGAAAAGCGCACACCCGTGCCCGGCCAGCTCGCAAGACTCATACGCGAACTCGGACCATGCGCACAACACATACCCGCACACGAGCAACACATACCCGCAAGCGGGCAACTCATACGCGAACAAGGGCAGCACGAAAAACACATACGCGAGTGCGAGCGGTGCATGCTGCGCCAAAACGCGAGCGGGCTGCTAAAAAGGCACACGAGAGATCATCAAAACGCTGATCGTTCTTTTTTTTCTGAAAATATGATGGTCGTGAAAATCAATCCGGTTTTCGCGGCCATTATTTTTAGCCTGCTTTATTGACCAGTGTCTTGTCTGATGATTTGAGCCGGACGACCGTCCGTCATTCGGAATACGGTTTCGACAACGCCCAGTTTCTAAATCTGCAACTCGCCTAGGAGTTTCTTGACCTCCGGCCATATCTCACGACCCCGGATCGTACGCTTTTCCAATACTGCGGGGTCAAGCCTTTTTGAGACAATGCCGCAGAAGTTGGGACGGTCCTTGATGCGTTCCCACCATGCTTGAAGATCATCCAGGTCTGACCAGATTCCGGAACACATGATGTTTTCAAAACGCATGAGCCAAGGAGACAGGGCGACATCTGCGAGAGTATACTGATCACCCAAAATCCACGGCCCTCCCGATTCTCCCAGTGCCTGATCCAGCGATCGGAAACTCAAGCGGATCGTTTGCAGGGCTGCCGAAAAACTTGGGGACCGGACACCGTCGAACTGAAGCGAACTCATCAATTGTGATCGTGACAGGTCTTTCATCGCCGCGAATTCGCTTTTCAGGTCCTCGTCGGACTTTGCTGCCGATTTTGCCGGACGGGTCAGGGTCGTGTAGGTGATCACCCATGTCGCCGGATGCAGCTTGATATCGACCAGAAGCGGCCAGTAGCGCATGCACCCTTTCGATAGCGGATCGTCGGGGACGAGATCGGGGCCGTCAAAAACTTCGTTCAGATATTCATTGATGAGTGAGGACTCAATCAGGACATGCCCATCATGAATGATCGTCGGGACGACACCGTTGGGATTCAGTTTCAAATAGTCGGCCGAGCGATGTTCTGCTTTTTCAAGACTTATGTCGATTTCCCGGTAGGGGATTTGCTTTTCTTCCAGAACAAGTCGGACTTTCCCGGAATTTGTTGACGTCTGTGCCTGGTAAAACTCAATCATAAGAACCAACAAGGTGGGTTGACGTTGTGGATTAGAACGGCAAATTGATCCGCGAATTCGAAAGTACTTTTCCCGTTTCCGCGTGCACGACAAGAATTCCAAATCCTTCGGAATCGCGAAATGTAATGGCCAGGTTAGATCCGTCAAGGGATGTCGACAGAATTGTCATGCCCCCCGAATGACGAGCTGTCTGACCCGGCTTTTCCGAACCGACGGTCTCTTGAACTGGGGAATTCGTTCCACTGTCATCGTCGCCGGAGAGTTGCGCGGCCTGATAGACAATTGCGCCAATCACCAAACCAAATCCAGCAACCAGCAGGATCCCCAATATGATAACCACATATTTGAGTATTCGGACCTGACGCGGACTAAAGACGGTCCCCTCGATCTTTTCATTTTCCTGGGTTTGATCTAACTGCATGTAATGTGATCTATTGCATGATAAGCTGAATGAAATTGCACCATAGACAATTCCGTGACACTTGAACAAACATTTGTAGCCGATGATCAAGACGAAGGCGAACGCCTGGACCGTTTTCTGGCCAATCGCTTAGCACAATTCAGCCGGTCCCGTCTCAAAGATCTGGTTAAGAATGGATCGGTGTCCTGCCAAGGCTCGGTCATCGCGACTCCCAATCATCGCATTAAGCCCGGAGAGGCATTCACAGTACGGATTCCCGACCCTGTCGAAGCAATTCCCAAGGGTGAAGATATCCCCCTCGACATCCTGTACGAAGATGCGGACCTCATCATTATCAATAAGCCCGCGGGCCTGGTGGTGCATCCGGCAGCGGGCAACTGGACAGGCACTCTGGTCAATGCCCTGATCGCACATTGCGGAGCAAGCCTTTCAGGGATCGGTGGCGTGAAACGACCCGGTATTGTCCATCGTCTGGATAAAGAGACGAGCGGTGTCATGGTCGTGGCCAAAACAGATATAGCTCACCAGGGACTTGCCAGGCAATTTGCCAGACATGGGCGCGACGGCAAATTAGACCGCCGCTACGCCGCTCTTGTCTGGGGTATTCCCAAGCGTCAAAGAGACACGATTTCAGCCCCCCTTGGCCGCCATCGAACGCAGCGGACTCGATATGATGTGGTTCAGGAAGGGGGAAAAGAAGCGATCACGCACTATACAACGGGACGCACAATATTTAGTGCTGACGGAACTGAAATCGCTGCGGAAATTGAATGCTGGCTGGAAACCGGCCGAACCCACCAAATCCGTGTTCACATGGCGCACCTGGGACATCCTCTCTTGGGGGACAATCTCTATGGATCCGGTTATTTCTCAAGCGAGAAAAAACTACTGCCCGAAGCACAGGAAGCGATCCGAAAACTGAATCGCCAGGCCTTGCACGCTAAATCATTGAAGTTTGTCCATCCTGTGCGAGCAGAAGAAATGACTTTTGAGTCAGATTTCCCGCCGGAGTTCCACACCATCCTTGGACCTGAAACCTGATTGACCGAAGAAAAAAAGACGATATTCAAATATTTTCTCAAATGAATCTGAATATCAGGAAATAATTTCAATTTTCACCATATTTTTTGTAATAATATTACTTGAAGTTCGATTTTATATTTGATTATTAATAGTCACATCAAATTTTTCGATTAGTTTTATTCATTCACATATATTTTATCTGAAACTGAATTATACCATTATTTGAACTTGAATATTGAGTATTAATACCCATATGTTGACTACTGTCTGACGTCGGGGAAAGTGCGCAAAAACCATTTGTGCGAGGCATCGGAAGAGACGGGATTTTCAACAAATCGATCACGTTTCAATTGAGTTGACAGAGATAAAAGATCTCCTGACAACTGATTATAGATGCATGGAGAGTTAAACATGGCAACACCACGACTTCCCTCCATTTCCGGTCAAGGGGGACTTTCGCGATATTTGCAGGAAATTCGCAAATTTCCGATGCTCGAACCCCAGGAAGAATACATGCTCGCCAAGAGCTGGCGGGAACATGATGATCGCGATGCCGCTCACAAGCTCGTCACCAGTCATCTGCGACTGGTGGGACGCATTGCCATGGGTTATCGCGGCTACGGATTACCCGTCGGTGAAATTATTTCGGAAGGTAATGTCGGTCTCATGCAGGCGGTCAAGCGCTTTGAGCCGGAAAAAGGATTTCGTCTCGCGACCTATGCCATGTGGTGGATCCGCGCTTCCATTCAGGAATACATCCTGAGATCATGGTCCCTGGTCAAGATGGGCACAACGGCCTCGCAGAAAAAACTGTTTTTCAATCTGCGCAAAATCAAGGGCCAGATCCAAGCCCTGGAAGACGGTGATCTAAAACCGGATCAGGTAAAATACATATCCGATCGTCTCGGCGTACCGGAAGTCGATGTCGTCTCAATGAACCGCCGATTGAGTGGCGACAGTTCCCTAAACTCACAAATCCGCAACGACTCCGAAAGCGGTGAGTGGATGGACTGGCTCGTCGACGATAGTGCCGATCAGGAAACCGTCTACGCCGAGAACGAAGAACTCGACGAACGACGCAAACTCCTGGCCAATGCCATGTCTGCATTGAACGAGCGGGAACAGAAAATATTTGCGGCCCGCCGGCTCGCGGATGATCCGCAAACTCTGGAAGAACTGTCCGGTGAGTTTGGTGTCAGCCGGGAACGCATCAGGCAGATAGAAGTGCGGGCTTTCGAAAAAGTGCAGAAAGCCGTGCGGAAAGCTGCCCAGGAAGCCGCGGCACAGGCCGGCTAATAGAACAAATAATTTTCGAATAACAGCAATTATACACCGGCAGGAAACGCAATCCTGCCGGTTTTTCGTTGTGCGCCGAACAATAGGTTGGCAGCGCCACCTATTAGGCACACCCCGTTAACCTCTTGTTAACTTTTTCCCCACAAGCTCGGTATATCAGTCGCGTACACGTCTGCATTTACTTCAAGTGCGTTGAGAATTTTCCAATGAAAATTCTTGGTAAAACGTGAGAGTTGAATGGCCCGTGGCCGTCAAATCGACGAGTCGACATTTGGAAACTTGGTTTAAAGATTCCATAACGATAAATAAGCTGGCCCATGGAGTTCGGCTTTATTCCGGTCGAGACTGCAATTTCCAGCAAAAATTTCCAACAGAGACGAATCTCTTGCCGTGCGGGCTTTGCAACAAATTCTATTACATTTGTTGTGTCTGGGTAGGGTGCACTATTCAATTGTTCGAGAAGTGCATCACATCGCCCTTCAAGCATATGGAGCACTACATGCAAAAGCGCTTGTACAAACATTTACAGGAGCTTCTCGCTAAGCGTGAGGAGAGAAACAGTTCACGAGAATTGACTGATGGTTCGGACTCGTGGACCAAATCTCAGACACTCCTGCAACCGCAGTATCTCCATCCTCCCAGTACCTAACCTCACTCAAACAGTTCATCGGATCAGTATTTAGAATCCGACAGGCAAATGAGCCGGCCCAATTCCTGGACCGGCTTTTTTTGTATGATCTGTCGGGAAGTCTTCTATAGTCTTTGTCGTTCATTCATTTTTCAATGGGACTTTGCGCCCGGGAAAGCGAAGCAGGAGAAGCAAACAAATGAAAACCCTCGGTCTGATCGGCGGTATGAGCTGGGAAAGTACAACCCTCTATTATCGCGGATTAAATGAAGGCGTCCGAGACCGGCTTGGGGGATTGAACTCAGCGGAACTCCTTCTCTGGTCCTTCAACTTCGAGGAGATCGAAGCCCTTCAGGCGTCGGAGTCCTGGGATAAGGCGACAGAACGCATGGTCGATGTTGCCCGTCGGCTCGAAGATGCAGGTGCCGAAGGCCTGGTGATCTGCACCAACACTATGCACAAGATGGCGGGGGATATTTTGGAAGCCGTCCAGGTACCGCTGATACATATTGCCGATGCGACGGCCAATGCCCTGACAAAAGCCCAATGTACCCGCCCGCTGTTACTGGCCACGCGCTATACAATGGAACAGGATTTTTACAGGGGAATACTGACAGACAACCATGGACTAGAGGCTGTGATCCCAGGCAAATCTGCCCGGCATGCGGTTCAGCAGATCATTTACGATGAACTCTGCCAGGGAATCGTGGAACCTCACTCGAAATCAATGATGCTGGAGATCGTCGAGGACTGCCGCAACGATAATATAGACAGCATAATTCTCGGATGTACCGAAATAGGCATGCTTGTTGCCCAGTCTGATTTTGATTTTCCGGCAATAGATTCAACACTCGCCCATATTGATGCCGCCCTGGATTTTGCCCTGTCTTAATGGAGCATCCAGGCGTGTCAGGCTGCAAATTCGAACTAAGAGCTCGCGTCGGCAAGCCGCATGTAATGACTAATTTGTAATTTTTTACTTAAACGATACCCGGGAACACACCACCGTCGATGACAATATTCTGCCCGGTGATATAGCCTGTATGGGCTGAACATAGAAATGCACAAATGGCCCCGAATTCCGGAGGGCTGCCAAAACGCCGGGCCGGAACGGTGGCCAGCCGGCGCTCTTTCGCTTCCTCAACTGCAATATTCTGAGCCTCTGCCTGCTTGACAAAATTCTGTAGCAGTCGATCCGTTTCAAAAGTTCCGGGAAGCATGCCGTTTATCGTTACATTATGGGCGCTCGCCCGGCGCGCCAGTATGGCAACGCCACCGGTGAGACCCGCCCGGGCGCCGTTTGAAAGATCCAGCAGGTTCATTGGCGCCTTCACCGCAGCTGAAGTTATATTGACGATCCGCCCGAATTGCCGTTCCATCATACCATCCACTGTCGCTTTTATCAGCGCCAGTGGTGTGATCATGTTGCCTTCAACGGCTTTCCGCCAGTCATCCATGGATATGTCTTCAAAATTTGCCGGTGGCGGACCACCCGCATTGTTCACGAGTATATCCGGCTGGGGACAGATTTCGAGTATGGCCTGCCGTCCTTCCTCTGTGGTGATATCGCAAGCCACATGAGATATCTCGACTCCGCTCGCGTTTTGGAGTTCCTCCGCCGTGTTTTTCAGATCTTCTTCACCGCGTGCGCAGATCGTAAGATTTACGCCAGCTTCCGCGAGTGCCGACGCACAGGCCTTTCCGAGCCCTTTCGAGGCTGCGCAGACGATTGCCGACTTACCTTTGATTCCGAGATCCATACTTAACTCCTCAATTAGCATTTTTTTCATGCAGTATAGGCAGGCCACACACAAGATGAAACTGATAACCCGGGTCGATCGCCCAGATCAGTGAAACTTTTGATCAAAGACCTCTTGATTTTTTTATCAAATAATCTCAAATGATGCGCCCGGTTGCCAACCTTTTACATTCTATTTATGGAACCTATCGATGAGTCTGACTTTGCTGATCGCCATATTGCTGTTTGCTTTTGTCGCGACGATTACACCGGGACCCAACAACATAATGGTCACGGCTTCCGGTGCCAATTTCGGTTATGTCCGGACAATTCCGCATCTCCTCGGGATCAGCATCGGCTTTCCGATCATGCTGGCGGCCGTGGGTTTCGGATTAGGACACATTTTTCAGGTTTATCCCATTATTCACCAGGTTCTCAAAGTGGTTGGGGCAGCTTATTTGCTGTGGCTCGCCTGGAAAATTACAACAGCAAAACCGGCATCAGGAAACCAAAAGGGTTCTTCTCCTCTGACTTTTCTGCAGGCCGCAGCATTTCAATGGGTTAATCCCAAGGCCTGGATCATGGCCATAAGCGCGTTCTCCACCTATACGACTGTTGGCGGAAATTTGTGGCTGGAAGTCACCGTGATAACACTGGTTTTTGCAGTGATTGCCTATCCGTGCGTGTCACTTTGGACGTTGCTGGGTGTCGGTGTCTCCCGGGCGCTGAATAACGATCAATATCTGCGCTGGTTCAACTACACGATGGCCCTGCTGCTCGTCGCATCCATCGTTCCCATCATTTACAAAGTCTAGAGTTTTAACTCCCCGCGAACACGCACGATCCAGTCTTTCACAGCTGGTCGGTTGTGCAGCGAAAAACCGCCTTCTGTGACAAACTGCGTATAAGCGAATAGGGAAATATCGGCGACGGTCATACCGTTACCGACAAACCAGTCTGATTGCGACAAAGTCCTGTTCATCAGATCCAGGGCCTGTTCCCCTTTTTCGACACGCCAGCTTTCCCTTTCTGCCGCAGTCCTGCCCAGGTAAACCATATGAAAACGGCAGACTGCAATGTAAGGCTCATGGCTATACTGTTCCCAGAAAAGGCAGGAATTAATCTCGGCGCGGATAAAAGCATCTTCCGGAAATAGTGAGGTTCCTTCGGACAGAAACTGAATAATTGCGTTCGACTGTGTTAATGCCCGGCCATCTTTGAGTTCGATCACCGGCACCTGCCCGGCGGGATTGAGCCGGAGAAACTTTTCCGACTGGGTCTCAGACTTGAGTATATCAATGTCAACCCAATCATAACCAAATCCCAAAAAGTCGGAAACATATTTGACCTTCAGACAATTTCCCGAATTCAGGTCACCGAAAATGGTGAATCTATCCATATTTCTGATCCGATTTCATAGTAGTAGTCGGGATACCTATGTTCCCCGGTGCCACACAACAAAGTTGGTTCTTCGCCCGAACTTATACTATAAATTGCTCAGTTGCGCGTCTCACATGAAGCACGGTTGCTCCAAATTTGGGACACGCCATATTCAAAATCGCACATAAAGCCTTGATCAGATGTCTAATATGAAAGTTGTCGCCTTATACAAGTTCGTTACGCTGGAAGATGTTCACGAATTGTCAGTGTCCATTCGCGAATTCTGTACAACTCACCAAATCATGGGAACGCTGTTGATGGCGCGCGAGGGTATCAATGGCACCCTTGCCGGTCCCGCGGATTCCGTTAATGCCTTCATCGCCTTCCTGAAAACGGATACTCAGTTCAGAGAACGCTTTGCGGATATGGAAGTCAAATTCTCGCAGAGCGATGACATGCCGTTTCTGCGCCTCAAGGTACGGGTCAAGGATGAGATTATAAAGTTCGAGGAACCAGGACTTTCTCCCGTCGATGTCGTCGGGACTTATGTCCCTCCCCGGGAGTGGAACGGTTTGATCGCCGATCAAGATACGATCGTCATTGATACCCGCAATCTCTACGAAACCGAGATCGGAACCTTTCAGGGTGCCGTCGATCCGAAAACTTGCAGTTTCACTGAGTTTAAATCCTTCGTTGCCGATAAATTGATGAACAAGAGAGACCAGCCGGTCGCAATGTTTTGTACCGGTGGAATTCGCTGCGAAAAGGCCTCTTCCTACCTTCTGTCCCTCGGTTTTCAAAATGTCTACCATCTTAAGGGCGGCATCCTGAAATACCTGGAAGAAATTCCGGAAGAGGAAAGTCTCTGGCAGGGACAGTGTTTTGTATTCGATGAACGCGTTTCTGTCGGACATGGGCTTGAACAGGGTCAATATGCCCTGTGCCGCGCCTGCAGAATGCCGATCAGTGCCGAAGACCAGCAACACCATTTGTTTATCGAAGGGATTCAATGTCACCGATGTGCGGAGTCCCTTTCGGAAAAATCACGTTCGCGCGCACGGGAACGTCAGCACCAGATTGAACTGGCACAAAAAAGTGGGATGGCCCATCTGGGTGACCAGGCCACCGAAGACTCAAAGAAAAGGCGGGCTTACAAAAATTTCAAAAAGCGGAAGGAACGCGCGGCAACGAAACTGAAAGCTTCGTGATCGTTCAGGCCTTCGTTCAATTCAATCCGTCATGCCGTATTCTGCCCGTCATCCTTTTTCCCTCTGGATTTTTGCCTGCGTCCAAATAGCAGCAACAAAATACTCAGAGCAATTATGCCTAAAAGTCCGGCTGTGATGATATCCGCGCCGGAGCCAGCGATGCGAACGGACCAATCAATAATTTCCTCATACTTGACGATAGCCACCATGCTGCCGATTACACCGATCACTTTTCCTGCCGCTTCCAGGTCCTTCTCATACTGATGGAAGAAGAAGAACAACAGCATCAGGGCCCAGGCGCCGAAAAGGATCGACATGATTGGCGCCAGTGCTCCGTAAATACCATCGACAAAGGTGGCATATAGCAGATCGGCGGACAGCAGAAACGCATGATTGGTCAGAGG
>CAJHZG010000186.1_pt1 | contig 10615 bp, 6 predicted proteins | sample 9198901 | NCBI WGS metagenome assembly CAJHZG01 (sample SAMEA7708382, study PRJEB35096) | sediment metagenome | biome: marine neritic benthic zone biome [ENVO:01000025]; feature: sediment [ENVO:00002007]; material: shallow marine sediment [ENVO:03000034] sea grass bed [ENVO_01000059] ... | reverse complement strand
CATCCTATTCCCTTGGATCGTAGCTCGCGGGGAAAACACCAGATTCGATCCCGGTCCGGCGGCAATTCGGGGGAATAGTGCCAAAGGCATTTCCCGATGATAAGCCGGACCCGGAAAACAAGCCCGAACAACAGACTAATATTCCTTGACCGATGCCCAGGAGCGAAGGCATTTCATTGCGCTCACGGACAGGTCCCAGGATTTGGAACAGGTCCCAGGATTTTGAACAGATCCTAGTTTCTAGAACAGACCTTCAATTTCACCGCGATCATTGAGATGAATTCTGTTTGCCGCGGGTACCCGCGGCAGGCCGGGCATGGTCATGATGGCCCCGGCAACGACCACGACAAATCCCGCTCCGGCTGAAAGGCGCACTTCCCTGATGGGAACAACATGGTCGGAAGGACTGCCAAGCAGCAACGGATCGGTGGAAAAGCTGTACTGGGTCTTGGCCATGCAAACAGGCAGATGCCCGAATCCATTGTCCTGAAGCCAGGCGAAATCATTCCTGACTTTTTTCTCAGCAATAATATCGCTGGCGTTATAGAGTTCGGTCGCAACAGTTTTAACCTTGTCCCAGAGCGACATGTCATCGGGATAAAGAACCTCGAACGATCCCGACCCCTCATCGACCAGCTTGACCACATGATTTGCCAGATCTTCCGTACCGGCGCTGCCGTTGGCCCAGTGTGTGCATTCATAGGCCGCGCAATCAACACTCTTGGCCACTTCGATGGCCGCCGCGATTTCGGCATCCGTGTCCGTGGGGAAACGATTGACGGCGACAACAATGGGAATGCCGTATTTCTTGACGTTTTCAATATGACGTATGAGGTTCTTACCGCCCTTGCTGACGGCTTCCACATTTTCCTTACCCAAATCTTCCTTTGCCGAGCCGCCATGCCATTTGAGCGCGCGTACAGTCGCTACAATCACCGCCGCGGAAGGATCGAGTTCGGACTGGCGGCACTTGATGTCAAAAAACTTTTCAGCTCCCAGGTCAGCGCCAAATCCGGCTTCGGTAACCACATAATCCGCATGGGAAAGGGCGGTTTTCGTCGCCAGAACCGAGTTACAGCCATGGGCGATATTGGCGAAGGGTCCGCCGTGAACGCAAGCGGGATTATTTTCCAGGGTCTGAACCAGATTGGGGGCCAGGGCATCTTTCAGCAGTACCGTCATCGCTCCGGATGCATCGACATCCTTGGCGCGAACCGGGGACCGGTCCCGCCGGTAACCGACGACGATCTTGCCGATACGCTCTTCGAGATCGTGAAGGTCGTTGGCCAGGCAAAAGATCGCCATGACTTCTGAAGCCACGACGATGTCAAAACCATCTTCTCGCGGGAAACCGTTGGTGACGCCGCCGAGTGAGTTGGTAATCTGGCGGAGCGCGCGGTCATTCATGTCCACGACACGACGCCAGTTTATGCGCCGGGAATCCAGTTCCAGGGAATTGCCCCAATACATGTGGTTGTCAATCATGGCGGCGAGCAGATTGTTGGCGGCGCCAATGGCGTGAAAATCGCCGGTAAAATGCAGATTGATTTGCTCCATGGGAACAACCTGGGCGTAACCGCCGCCGGCAGCACCACCCTTCATGCCGAAACAGGGACCGAGAGATGGCTCACGCAGGCAGATGGCCGCCTTCTTGCCGATACGGTTGAGGGCATCACCAAGCCCAACCGTTGTCGTCGTCTTGCCTTCGCCCCACTGGGTCGGTGTCATGGCCGTGACAAGGATCATCTTCCCCTGGGGATTGGAGCGGGTCTGTTTGACGTAATCAAGGCCGATCTTGGCTATGTGCTTGCCGAAGGGTTCCAATGCATCTTCAGGTATATCCAGGCGCGCTCCGATGTCCTGAATAGGCTTTTTCGAAGCGGCTCGGGCAATTTCGATATCAGATTTGTAGTCGGCCATATGTTCTCTCCCGGGTCCCGTTTTTGCCAATTGTCTCCCGACAGATTGGCGCGTTGTTTCTCAGGGTGTTGAGCTGGGACAGACCCAGTAATTTTTGATCGAGTAATCGGGACTGGGTATAAGTTTTACATAAGTCCCGGGAGAAGTTCACTGTTTTTCTTGATTGTCCCTAAAAAAAATCAGTCCTTCAGCCGATAACCGGTTTTGAATATCCACCAGACGATCAATACACATACCATCAGGAACAAGGCGATCATTGTCAGGCTGACACCGACGCTGACATCGGCATTCTCGAAAAAACTCCACCGAAAGCCACTCACGAGATAGAGAATGGGATTGAACAAGGTCACGGTCTGCCAGAACGGCGGCAACATGCTCACTGAATAAAAACTGCCGCCCAAAAACGTCAGGGGCGTGATGACCAGCAGCGGGATGATCTGCAGCTTTTCGAAATTGTCCGCCCAGATACCGATTATGAATCCGAACAGGCTGAAGGTGACGGAAGTCAGAATCAGAAACAGGAACATATAGAACGGATGAGCAATCTGGAGATCGACAAAAAATCCGGCGGTGATCAGAATGATCAGCCCGAGAATGGTCGATTTGGTCGCCGCCGCGCCGACATAGCCGACAATCACTTCCAGGTGGGATATGGGGGCCGACAGAACCTCGTAGATGGTGCCGATAAACCGGGGAAAATAGATGCCGAAAGAGGCATTGGACATGCTCTGGGTGAGAACTGTCAGCATGATCAGTCCCGGCACGATGAAAGTGCCGTAGCCCACACCGTCGATTTCCTGGATTCGCGAGCCGATGGCGGAACCGAATACAACAAAATAAAGAATCGTGGATACGACCGGTGAAACAAGGCTTTGTGCCAGAGTCCGCATGGTCCGGGACATTTCAAATATATAAATGGCTTTGATTGCGCGTAAATTCATGAGGATTGTTTCACCAGATCAACAAAAATATCTTCGAGGGAACTTTGGTTCGTCTTCAAATCCGTAAACTTGACCCCATTGGCGCTGAGATCGTTAAGCAGGGACGTTATACCGGTGCGGTCACTCTTCGAGTCATAGGTATAGACAAGGTTTGCCCCTCCATTGTCCAACTGCAGATCATGGGCCGCCAGAGCTTCGGGCAATTTTTCGAGGGGGGTCAGCAGATCGAGGGTCAGCCGCTTGGAGCCCAGCTTGTTCATAAGCGCGTCCTTGCCCTCGACCAAAACAATCTCGCCACCGGTTATGATCCCCACCCGGTCGGCCATCTCCTCGGCTTCCTCGATATAGTGGGTGGTCAGGATGATGGTGACGCCGGACTGGTTCAGGCGTTCCACCATTTTCCACATATCCTTGCGAAGTTCGACGTCGACACCGGCTGTCGGTTCGTCGAGAAACAGGATCTCAGGCTCATGAGACAGCGCCTTGGCGATGAGCAGCCGGCGTTTCATCCCCCCGGAAAGGTTCATGATGCGCTCGTCTTTCTTGTCCCAAAGCGAGAGATCCTTGAGAATTTTTTCGATGAGCTCCGGATTTTTCGGCTTGCCGAAGAGGCCCCGTGTAAATGAAACATTCTGCCGGACCGTCTCGAATGCCTCCGTGGTGAGTTCCTGGGGCACGAGACCAATCAAGGCACGGGTTCGCCGGTAATCCCTGATGATGTCATAACCACCGACGGTAACTGTCCCTTCACTGGCATTGACCAGCCCGCAAATGATACTGATAAGGGTTGTCTTGCCGGCGCCATTGGGACCGAGGAGCGCGAATATTTCCCCTTCTTCAATTTCCAGATTGACGGAATTAAGGGCCTGGAATCCGCCTTCATACCTTTTCGATAAATTGGAAATTTTGATAATTGACGTCATAACCCTCTGCGCCCTCTGGACTACCTGTCTCTTCCAGTCCCGGTTCCTAATTATCCGGGTTCCTATCAGTTAGGGTGTCCGGCCGAATTCACAAGCGTCTCAGGAAATGAACTGCGGAACGAGATGTGGCTGATAATTGAAAATCGGGGGATTGTCACCTATTTTGTCATTACGGACAGAAATTGACCTCTCGCAATGACCCGGACCTGAAATTGACCCCTGACGCCCCAGAGCAACAACCAATTCTCTACAGTTTCCGCCGTTGTCCCTATGCCATGCGGGCAAGACTGGCATTATCCGTGAGCGGACAGACCTGTGAATTGCGGGAAATCGTGCTGCGGGACAAACCGGAAACCTTCCTGGCGCTCTCACCGAAAGGAACCGTTCCGGTTCTGCAACTGCCGGACGGGTTGGTACTGGAGGAAAGTCTCGATGTCATGGACTGGGCTCTCAATCAACATGATCCCGAATGCTGGCTCAACCCGGAAGACGGGGACGCTGCCTCCATGGAAGAACTTATCTCAGTCAATGACGGCGTATTTAAAACGGCGCTGGATCGCTATAAATATGCCAACCGTTATAAAGACGCGGATCCGCTGGAGGAACGGCGGAAAGCGTCGGTATTCCTGCAACGACTTGAGACGCGCCTGGCGCAATCGCCGTTCCTGTTCGGCCGCGAATTTTCCCTGGCCGATGCGGCCATCCTGCCCTTTGTCCGGCAGTTTGCGAATGTCGACCGGACCTGGTTCGATGCCGAACCATGGACGAACCTCCTATCCTGGCTGGACAGCAATCTGAACAGTTCCCGCTTCCTGTCGATCATGAAAAAATACCCGCCCTGGACACCGGGAGATGACGCGGTCAATTTCCCCTAGAGCGTGCGGCGCAACGATGGAGCGTGCGGCGCAACGATAGAGCGAGCGGCGCAACGATGGAGCGTGCGGAGAAACAGGCAGGCAAACCTCCCCGGGAAACGGCTCAGGATCAGGCGGAGAAACCGGTTGTCCCCAAATAATATCTGCGGCGTTCCTCAGCGAAGCTGACAAGGGTGTCCTCAACGCGCCGGTTAATGGAACCGATGGGGAAAGACCCGTCTTCCTGCGGCACACCGGCTTCAACACCGGTCAGTATTTCGATACCTTCATCGATGTGGGAGACAGCGTGGATGTGAAACTTGCCGGCACTGACGGCGTCCACCATATATTGTCGAAGCATCAGATTCTTGACGTTGGATTGAGGGATGAGAACTCCCTGATCCCCGGTCAGTCCGCGCGACTGGCAGATATCGAAAAAACCTTCAATCTTTTCATTGACACCGCCGATGGCCTGCACTTCGCCTTTCTGGTTGACCGAACCGGTCACCGACAGTCCCTGCTTGATCGGGATACCGGAAAGGGCTGACAGCAGGGCGTAGAGTTCCGTTGACGAAGCAGAATCGCCATCGACGCCACCATAAGACTGCTCAAACACCAGTGTCCCGCGCAGGGAGATGGGTTGGTTCAGGGCATAACGGGCGGATAGAAAACCGGTCAAAATCAGGACGCCCTTCGTATGGAGCGGTCCTCCAAGATTAACCTCCCGCTCGATGTCGACGAGCTCCCCGGACCCCATACGGGTGCGCGCCGTGATGCGCGTCGGTTTGCCAAAACGAAAATTACCGATCTGCAGCACCGACAGACCGTTGATCTGCCCCACGGCTTCACCGCTCGTATCCACAAGTATTGTTTCCCGCAGGATCTGCTCATGCATCTGTTCACGAATACGATCGAGGCGGTAAATCTGCTGGTCAATGGCCTGTACCACATGGGAGTCTTCTATGATGTCCTTACCTTCAACGCCGCACCAATAGTCGGATTCGCGCATGAGTTCCGACAGAAAACCCACCTGCAGGGTTAGCTTTTCCGTATCATCGGTGAGGCGGGCCGCATGCTCGATGATGGCTGCGACGGCAGCCGCACTCGCGGGTCTTGTATCCATTTTTTTGGCGATGCCGGCGATCAGTCGGGCATAGTCCTTGAGGTCGGACTGCCACTCCGTCGTTTCATTGAAATCCGCGGCGACCTTGAAGAGGTCTATAAAGTCCGAATCAAGCTGGGACAATCCGTAAAACGTGCCGCGTTGCCCGATGAGAATAATCTTGGCATCAAGAGGGATCGGCTCCGGCTCAAGAGTGATTGCCGTGGTCGTGGACACATCCATCATGGGTGGGGTGATTGAAATGCACTGGGCCCGCAGACATCGCTTCAGCGCCTGCCAGGCCATGGGAGAGGAGAGCAGACGCTCAGCATCCATGACCAGGTAACCGCCATTGGCCCGGTGCAGGGCCCCGGCCTTGATCAGTGTAAAATCCGTCAGCATGGCACCCATGTGGGGCACATGTTCAATTCGCCCCAGCAACTGGCCAAGTCCCGGTGAGTCCTCGAAAATAACCGGGGCCTGACCTTCGAGAACTTCACTGTCTTCACCGGCGACCGTCGTATGGCCAACCAGAAGATTGGCCCGGTAGCGGTTGAAACGGGTATCCAGGGGCAGTTCCTGCTGCATGCGTTGTCCGTCTTCGGCTTCCGACTGCTCGGCCGCCTGGACGAAAAGCTGGGCGTTCTCGATGAGATCGACCCGCACCTGTTCAAGATAGTCGCGCACATCGCCGAAGTCGCCGTAGCGGACGAGGAGATCGTTGATGGCCTGTCCGACAGCCAGGCTTGCGAGGTTGCGATTGAGTTCGCGAACCCGCTCACGCCGGTCCTTGTCGAGACGCGGGACGTTTTCCATGACATGCCGCAGTTCTTCCTGCAGAGCGGCTATGCGCTCCTGAAAGGCCTGGCGAACCTCTTCCGAAAGATTTTCCATGGCCGGAGGTTCGATGATTTCCCCGTTTTGCAACGGCACAATGGCAATGCCGGTTTGAGTGCGAATGACACGCAGATCCTGGGATTCGGCCTTCTGGGCAATTTCATTGAAGGCACTTTCCTGGGTCGAGCGAAATTCTGTATCAATGGCGCTGCGCCGCGCCTGATAGTCTTCGCTGTCGAACACGGCTGGCATGGTCGTCTTCAGGCTATCGAGCAGGGCCACCATGTCCGTCGCCAGCTGGCGGCCGCGGCCGTCGGGAAGGCGGATGGCGCAGGGGCGATGCGGTTCTTCGAAATTATGGACATAGAGCCAGTCATCCGGCGCCGGTTTACTGCGCGCCTTTTTGACAAGAAACTCGCGGACCGCATTGTGCCGTCCGGAAGCAGGTGCGCCGAGGACGAACACATTGTACCCCCGGGCTTCGAGATCGACGCCGAAATTCAGCGCTCCCAGTGCCCGGGTCTGGCCGATAAGACCTTCAACGGGCTCTAAATCATTCGTTGAAGTAAATCCGAGTTCCTCGGGGTTGCACTGACGTCGGAGACGATCGGGAGTTAAGGCTGGTTTCGGCGACATGATACTCTAAATCCGTAATTGTTTTTTCTATCATGTCATATAACAAAATGAGGCCGCAACTAAGACCTCAATTTGTAAAATTATTATGAACTCAGCGTTCGCGCTCCGCCGGCCTGTCGGACGCGGGACAGGTGACCCGTCAGGCCCGTGAGGCCAGCGACTCATTTGCTGCCCGGGGCTTTTCCATCCAGCTCACGGTGATCGACATCATCGGCGGTACAATGGCCATGGTCAAAACGGCAGAAAGGGAAAGGCCGCCAAGCACAACGGAACCAAGGCCCCGGTAAAGCTCAGCACCGGCTCCCGGAAAGACCACCAGGGGCAGCATGCCAAATACGGATGTCAGCGTCGACATGAAGATCGGCCGAATTCGATTCTGGGTTGCCCGTTCGATGGCCGCATCGGCTTCCATATTGTCTACCCGGATATGGTGAAGGGTCTGATGCACCAGCAATATGGAATTATTGACCACAATGCCTATGAGGATGACAAATCCGAGCATGGTCAGCATATCCAGGGCCTGCACCGTGTACATATTCAGCACGACCAGGCCCAGCAATCCGCCGGCGGCGGCCACAGGCACGGAAAGCAGCACGATAAGCGGATAAATGAAACTTTCGAAGAGAACCGCCATAATCAGATAGACAATGACGACCGCAAGCAGCAAATCGAAAATCATTTCATTCCACGTTTCCGCCAGCTTGTCCGCGGCACCCGATATGCGGATCGTCACACCGTCCGGCAGACCTTGGGCCTGCAGCGGTTCAATCACTTTCGTGCGGATAATATCGATGGCCTCTTCCAGGGGCATCGATTTTTCCGGCGTGACCTGCATGGTTACGGTCCGCACGCGATCCCGGCGGCGGATTTCACTGGGTCCATTGGTGACCAGAACGTCGCTGACACTCTGAACCGGTATGATGCGGCCATCCCTGGTGACAATCGGCAGCATCGAAATCGATTGCGTCGCCTCGGTCTCGCTCTTGGGTCCCATCAGGGTCAGGTCGATGCGGCGGCCGTCGACGGAAATTTCCGCGACCCTCAACCCGTCGTTAAAGGCATCGATGGACTGGCCGAGCTGGCGCGCCGAGAGGCCGTTGTCATTGAGACGAACGCGATCTGGAAGCACCCGCACCTCGGGTTCGCCGAGACTGAGGGAAGGCCGCGGGCGGGTCCGGTGCCCTTCGTGCGGCGGCAGACTGCCGATAAGGCGGAAAAAGACCTGGCGGCCAGCACCAAAAATGGTTTCCAGGTCAGGACCGCTGATATCGACCTCGATGGCGCGGCCGGAGCCAATGGACCGCCCGAAAAGCGATGGCTGGAACAGGAATGCAAAAACTCCGGGTTCCTGGCGTGCCGGGTCTTGCAGCAGGGGAATAAGCTCCTCGGCCTTACTGTCGTCCACATGCGCGGCCCCCATGAAGGCCCGTCCCCTGAGCGCTACAAAAAAGAACCGCTTAATTTTACGCTCTTCGGAATTCTCTTCTCCCGGAGGAGCTTCAATCTGCCAGTATTTGCGCGTCGCATCCCCGACCTTGAGTCCGATGGATTCCATGGTGTCGAGATTGTAACCTTCGGGCGGCTGCACAAATCCGATGACAAAGTTTCGGTTGCCGATGGGCAGATAGTCGAGTTTCGGCAGATAATAATAGGTGAATGTCGCCGCACCGGTGGTAATGACAGCCACGGTCAGCAGGGCCAGCACCTTGCTGCGGACAACCAGACGGGCAAACCCCTGCCAGAAGCTGGAAAATGCCTGACCGAAATGATCGATGACGGGGATGCGGAATCGTGCATCCTGGCGATCGATATTACCTCCCAGAAGGCGGTTGGAAAGTGCCGGTATGAGCGTCACGGACACGAGCAGGGACAACAGAACGGAAACGGAAATTGCAACGGCAATATCCCGGAAGAGCTGTCCGACTTCCAGATCCATGATAAGAATTGGAATAAAGACAAATATCGTGGTCAACGACGAAACGAGCACGGCGGGCCACACTTGCGACGCACCTTCATAAGCCGCTTTGGCCCGGGAATATCCCTGCTGGCGCAGGCGGAATATGTTTTCGAGAACAACAATCGCCGCATCGACGACCATGCCGACGGCGAAAGCGATGCCCGCGAGGCTGATCACGTTAAGGGACCGTCCGAGCAAGGCCATGGCCACAAACGATCCGACAACCGAAACGGGAATGGCAGTGGCGATGATGACTGTCGGCCGCCATGACCTGAGGAATACGAGCAGGATGACGACGGCGAGAATACCACCGTAGTAAATGTTCTGGACCACAAGCTGGATGGCGGAATCAATATAGGCGGTTTCATCGTAAACGTTTTCGAGTTTAAGCCCCTGCTGTTTCAAAGGTCCGGCCTGCAATTCGGCGACCGCTTTCTTGAGGCCGCGAACGGTCGTCAGAACATTGGCGCCCTGCTCCCGGGTCACGTTGAAGGCCATGGCCCGGATACCAAGCTGGCGAATACGGGCGCGTTCTTCCTTGAAAGCAAGTTCCACTTCCGCAATATCACTGATGAGGACGCGGCCAATCCCCCGGTTCTGACGATCGCTACGGAGAACGATATTGCGCACCTGTTCTACCGTCTGGAGGTCCCCTTCCGTGCGCACGACATAGCGGCGCTTGCCCTCGGAGATGTCACCACCGGTAATGGAGGCATTGGCGGATCGAATGCGGCCGACCACCTCGCTGACGGTCATCTTGAATTTAGCGAGTTTCACCGGATCGACGATGACCCGCAATTCACGTTCCGTGTCACCGAATATATTGACACCGGCCACACCGTCGACGCGCTCGATCCGCTCCTGCATTACGTCGCGGAGAAAATCGCCAAACTGGATAATGGGCGTGTTGTTTCCCTCATCCCGGGTAATGACATACCAGACGATGGCATTATCTTCCGTCCCCGACGTGCTGAGCCGGGGCTCGTCCACTTCTTCCGGATAGCCGGTGACCCTGTCCAGGCGGTTGGCGACCAGCAGCAGGGCCCGGGTGAACTCGACACCCGGCAGGAATTCCAAAGTAATTTCGCCTTCATTGTGCTCGGCCACGGCGGTCATTTTCTTCAGACCTTCGAGCCCCTTGAGCTGATCTTCCTGGCGGGTGACGATTTCACGCTCAACTTCGGCTGGGGCCGCGCCGCGCCAATCCGTTTTCACGATGATGACCGGCTGGCGCACATCGGGCGCCATCTGGATAGGTATACGTTGAAGCGCGATCCAGCCAAATAAGATGATCATCAAAACCAGGGCCACGACCGCCATGGGCCGTTCAATGGAAAGCTGTATGATCTTGTTCATTGGCTTACCACTGTCGAAGCTTTGTCAGCGGATACAATCCGGACAGGTCCGCCGCCACCCAGCCTCTCATTGCCGCGCACGACGACCTG
>CAJHZG010000051.1_pt1 | contig 10636 bp, 8 predicted proteins | sample 9198901 | NCBI WGS metagenome assembly CAJHZG01 (sample SAMEA7708382, study PRJEB35096) | sediment metagenome | biome: marine neritic benthic zone biome [ENVO:01000025]; feature: sediment [ENVO:00002007]; material: shallow marine sediment [ENVO:03000034] sea grass bed [ENVO_01000059] ... | reverse complement strand
GAACCGCTGACATCAGCAAAGAAAAAAGGGCCTGTTGAAAGTTCGAAAGAATTACAGCCTGTGAAACCAAAGCAGGAAACCAAATCACTTCCACCGCAGGTCGTTGAAGAAACAAAAATCAGTGAAGATTTTCAGATTTTCGGCAACGTGATCTCAAACAAAAAAGTTGTTCTCGACGGTACTATTCACGGAGATGTTCAGTGCAAAATGCTGTCAATTTCGAAGAACGGAAATATTCTGGGTAATGTTGTTGCAACGGAAATCGAAGTTGAGGGGTCTATCCTTGGGCCCATATTCGCCCAGAAAGTAAAACTCAGAGAGACGGCATCGGTGGAAGGTGATATTCACCATCGCGGTTTAAGTATTGAATTCGGTGCAAACTTCGATGGCCGTTCAATTGGAAGCGATGACCCCTATCGCGAAGCCCCGATAAAGACACCGTCCAACGAAATTAATAAACCAATAAATAAATAAATATTCTTCCGATACAAAATGGCAGTCCGGGATTTGCCTCCTCCATAGACTGCCATTTTGTTCGATATTCTACGCCTGTATCAACCTACGCCGGATATCAACGATTAAAGTGATAGGCGACAGGCAACCAACGATAACTCTCAGATGTTTTTTCGACATAACCGACCGATGGAAACGGCATATGATGGCCAATGATCGGAATATTTTCTGTTGATACCATTTCAAGAATTTTCTTCCGCGTCGAAGCAGCCAATTCCTTGTCATCATCAACATTGAAATGCCAATCCGGCTGTTGAAGGGACAGGATATAGTGGTTCGTCGTATCGGCGATGAGTAATAGACGGTTATTTGCACTTTCAATATGAAATGCCATGTGACCAGCCGAGTGACCAAAAGCTTCGACCGCCTCGATACCGGAGGCAATTGAGTCTCCACCTTTGACAAAGGTCATCTTGTCAGCCAGGGGGGTAACGATTTTCATAAACAGTTCGCGATTTTCAATCCGAAAGTCGGGAATGTTCTCATTCTTGTTCCAGTAGTCAAATTCAACCTGGCTGATAACATAGCGCGCATTGGGGAAGGCAGGTTGACCGTTTTCCATCAGTCCCAGAATGTGATCAGGATGGCCATGTGTGATCGCGACAATATCAATGTCCTCGGGCGCGTAACCTGAAGACTGGAGTATGCCGCGAAGCTGTCCCAGGCCGTTTTCGCGCTTGGCCGCACCGAAACCGGTATCAAACAGAACCAGTTCTTTTCCAGTGTTCACGATCGCCGGCGTAAATCCGTTTTCATACCATGCCGTTGGCAATCCATGTTGTTTGGCATAGTTCAGAACTGTATCCTGTTCGGCATTACAGCCAAATCTCGGATGCGTATCTTCGAACTGCCCCGCCCCATCCAGAATGGTTGCGATTTCGAACTCACCGAATTTGAACCGATAGAAATCTGGACGCTTTATACCAAGCATGGCTGCCGTGGCCATTATCAGAGAGGACGCAGATTCCGATGCTTCCATAAAGCCTGCGAACATCGCTATCACGGTAATCACCAGAAATGTACCAAACGCAAAAGCATTCGATCGGAGATTTATCAATTCGTCCACTATCTTGTTTATGGTCATGTTATCGTCCTCATTTTTTTTCAGTTATTTGTTGATGTTTCGCAGGCCGGTCTGAATATAGCTTCTAAATTTGCGCAACAAAGCCGCAGTTCTTATCTTTAAGCACAACGTTATCGATCTTATCAAGCCTTGCAGCTAACAGGGGATCTCTGTCTGGCTTGGCGGCACCAAATTCTCAATCCCTGGCTTGTCATCCAGTTCTATCAATTCAGCGACAGTTTTTCGCTTCGGCGAAGGGCTTCCAACATTGACGCCTTCAGGAGAAACTTTCGCGCCCGAACAGGATCATTTGCCGTTTCCCTTAAATTGTTGAGCATGAGCGTGCGACTCTCGGCGTCCCGGGTTTCGAGTCTTTTCTTGTTTTGAATCGTCTGTTCCTGGACGAACTCAACCGCAAATGTTCGCCGTTGCAGATCATAAAGATCGAGAATGGACTCTTCTTCCCGACCCTCTAAACAAGCAGCGAGCTTGTCCGTCAAACTCATGGCATCCTGCAAACCGCCGTTCAGCCCCATACCTCCAATGGAATTATTGATATGGCAGGAATCGCCGGCAAGTAAAACACGTCGATCCCGAAACGTGGCGGCGACACGCTGGTGTACATTGTAGAGATTGCGATGAACGATATTGTAATCCTGATCAAGGGGGAAAAAGGACTGAAGCTTGTCCTGTACGAATTGATCAGAAAGTAGCTGCTCCTCTGACGCTTCCGGATCGGCCGGGAAAACAACCCGCCACAAGCCGGGTGGACCGTCGTTGGCAACCTTGAAACAATTGCACCATTCATCAGGATCGGCCACATAATTTCGAAAACACATGCCTCGATTTTCCTCGAAATCAAAGGGTGTCGACAAAACGAGGAATCTTTCGGGCCAGGTAAATCCCTTGAACTCAATCGAACTTTGTTTTCGAACCTGGCTGCGGCCACCGTCGCAACCGAGGACATAGCTTCCGACAAAACAATCTCGTCCTTCCGGGTTTTCGGCCTCTAGTGAAACCGAGTCCTCAGATTGCCGAACGGACTGAACTTCGTGGGAAAAATGAACCTTGCAATGGGAAAGAGACGACAGGCGATCCAGAAGAATCCGGGTGATTTTAAACTGTTCGCACTGCACCACATAGGGGAACTTCGTATCTTCGCTTAGCAATGAATGATCAAATTCGGCGACCAGAGAGTTTGAGGGCCGATCCCAGAATTGAAACTCTTTGGAGATAAGGCCCTGCTGGATGACTTGATCAATGATACCAAGTTCGTCAAGCAGTTCGAGAGTCGCAGGGTGCAGGGTCGCGGCGCGCGGATCATCCTGGAGTTCCGGGTTGTCATCGAACACAGTGACAGGAATGCCTTTCCGGGCCAGATTGTAAGCACAGGCGAGACCAACAGGGCCGCCACCCGCGATCAATACCGAATCATCCGCACCCATAATTGTCAATCTCCATGCTCAGCCAACGCTGGAATTGTCCCGCTTTTAATTGACAATTCTCAGGGGTCCTTAAGAAATCCACCCGCAAGTGAATACCATAACTTTATCGTTGCTTTAAACCCGGATACAAATTGAAACTTGCTTTCCGGAGATCGAAATCCACTTTAAAATTTTGCGCAGTTATCCTCGGTCCTACTGTTCGACAGACTGCGTTGTAGCGGACTGATAGTTGGCTGACCACATCTCCATTGTTCCGTTGCCGGTGAACCTTCGATAGTCCATTTGCCCGGCCTGCATGGAAAAACTCAGGGGATTGAGTTTTGGAGCGAACAGGGAGTCGGATCCGGCGGATGCAACATCAAGAATTATTCTGAAATCATAACTCCCAGGTTCCAGGTCCAGTATGCGCGGGACATTTTCTCCGACCTGCGGAAAAAACTGAATCGACTCCGAAACAGATCCTTTGCCAGGCAGGACAATAGGAGCAAACGCTTCGCCGGATTCATTCCCCCAGGTTCCCAGTTTGGACGCGATAAACTTCTTACGCTCCCCGGACTTCGAATTTTTGACTTCCAGAACAATCGATAAAACCGTACCTGTCCGTGCGCCGTCATTCGCAAGGGTCAATGGGACAATGAAAACTTCGAATGGATTATCCGGACGGTCAGGATCTGTATAATTTATCTTCGGGGGTACAAATATTTCCATTTGCGGCGCCCTAACGACGGATTCATAAAAACTATAACCTGAAAACAATAGCGCAAAAGCTGAAATCAGCGTTGCGAACAAATTTGAACCCATATGACTCCTCTGCTGTACGTGATTCAAGGCATGGGATGTCGCCTGTTTAGAAGCACTCTCTCTTCTGTTTGTCATAATCCCCAACTGAAAGGAATGAGTATTCTGATAGGCCACATGCTCATATAAGCGATGGCATTGGCCTTCTCTTTAAAATTAAACTGGGGCGGCAATAGGGAGGCGTTGTCTGTGAATTGTTAAACCAAATATTAGCATCACATGCGCGCCAGGGCGAATTAATTGATAATGTGAAATCTTTGTGCGCCCTGCACGTCAATATTCAATAAGTTTACCCGGATTCATAATCCCCTGGGGATCGAAAAGTTGACGGACTTGTTGCATCAGACCGTACTCAATTTCAGACTTCTGATTTTTAACACGGGACTTCAGGAGCAGGCCGACGCCGTGCTCTGCAGCTATCGATCCGCCGAGGGACCAGACAAGTTCGTCCACATCCTGATAAATCCGGTTACAGAGTTCATCAAAACCGGGATTTCCTTCGCCATCCGGAATGACCGTATAGTGAATATTCCCATCCCCGACATGGCCGGTGACATAGACAATCGCGTTCTGCTGGTGTCCTCGTACGAGATTTTCCGCGCTGTCGAGGAAATGTGTGATTTTACTGATCGGAACAGAAACATCCCATTTCAGCAAACGGGTCTTGAAATACTGTGTGGGAATCATCTGATCACGAATTTCCCAGAGATTGCTCTCCTGATCCAGATTTTGGGACATGACGGCGTTTTCGAGAATACCGGCTTCAAATCCCTGTTCAAAAAGTGTCGTTACAAGATCTTCGACATTTTCCCAGTTGGAAAATCTGACCAGGACATACCTGTCGGATTTCTGATCCAGTGGTCGTTGCAGCGCCGGGTAACGTTCCAAAGCCTTCTCCACACCGAGGCCGGGAAGCAGTTCAAATGCGGTTAGCTTATCCCCACCAATTCTCTGTGCGAGTTCCAGAAACTTCATCAGTTTCGACATATCGGTCAGAATTCCGAACAGCGAACAGTGCTGGCCCTGATTGGGATGGAGCTTGAATACCAGTTTTGTAATGATCCCCAGCGTACCTTCAGATCCGATGAACAACTGCTTGAGATCATAACCCGAATTGTCTTTCCGTAGTGCCCGCATTCCATTCCAAATTTGCCCATTCGGCAGAACAACTTCCATACCCAGCACCTGTTCACGCGTGGTGCCATAGCGGAACACATTCTGTCCGCCGCCATTTGTCGCCACAGCACCGCCGATCATAGCCGATCCCCTCGCCCCCCAGTCCGGTGAAAATAGCCGATTATGCTCTCTTGCATAATCCTGAAGGGTTTGTACAAAACACCCGGCCTCTGCAGTAATCGTCGAGCATTCGGGGTCGATGTCTATTATTTGATTCATGCGAGCCAGTGACAAAATGACTGCCGCCTGATTTTCTTCAGGTATGGCCATACGGCACACATTTGTATTTCCGCCCTGGGGAATTACGGCCACGTTGTTGGCGGCACAGATTTTTACAATTTGAGAGACTTGTTCCGTTGTTTCGGGACGTACGACCAACGGCGAAGCGCCCTGTTTCCCAAACATATCGGTCAAATAGGAATCCGAATCCTCGCCCTCAAGCCAACCATTGGGCCCAAGAATTTCTTTTAATTTTGCAACGAATTGCTGAGACATGAAAAGAAACCTCTATGTTGTAGTGCGTACGGTCTTGTATTGCCGTTAGACTGCAAATCGGTCAGGTGACAGGCTCTGCAAGACAGACCCCTGTGTCAACATACTATTTCTACGGTCGTTAGAGCTGACCATGCCGGCCGCCAACCGCGACAATTCCGGAATGATCTGAATTCCATAACCCCCGAGAGCAGCCAGCCAGAAAAAGTCCGGCGCCGCTGGGTCGAAGCCGCAAACAGGATTTCCATCTACAGCGAAACATCTCAATCCTGCCCACCGGTTTTCAATTCGACGAATATCCAGGTCAAACACGCGCTCAATGCGATCTATGCAAATGGCGACATCCATTTCTTCCGGTTGAGCGTCCCCCGGTTGTGCAGGAGTTTCATCTGCAGGCGATAGCAAGAGCCGACCGGCTTCCGGTTTCAAATAAAACTCCTCGTCACGATCGACGATCATGGGGAGCTTTATTGCAGCAATGGACTCAGGCGCGGGGACAACAACGATAGTTCGCCGTTTGGGCACCAAACTAATCTCGGTTGCACCGGCATATTCACCGATTTTACCGGCCCAGGCCCCTGCCGCATTAATGATCAAGCCTGCCTGGAAGTCACCGCGATTTGTATTGAGCTTCCAACCGCCTGGTTGCTGTGTCAGATGTTCGACCCGCGTATCGCATATGAGATGGCAATTCTTCTTGAGTTTTCGTAAATAAGATTGGTGGAGTGCGCCAACGTCAATATCCCAGCAATCTTTTTCATACCAGGCTCGACCTTCAAAATCGCTGCGTAGAATTGGTACTTCATCTCTGAGTTTGTCTGTACTCCACTCTTCCACCTCTGGTGAGGGAGCGCTGTCTATTTCGTTCTCATTCAAGTCGCGAATTTGATCGGCTGTTGCAATCTTCAGCAAGCCCCGATGCTGCAGAAGTGATGCATTCGTGAACTCTTTCGGAGGATCATTGAAGAATTCGAGCGAATTTCGAGTCAGCCACTTTACGACCGGAGGACCGTACGAAGGAGACAAGATCGCCGCTGACCGACCCGTTGTGTGATAGCCAGGAACATCTTCCATTTCCAGAACAAGGATTTCATACTCACTCGGGAGTTCCGCTGCAATTGCGGCACCTGCTATCCCGGCGCCGATTACAGCGACATCAAATCTTTTATCCTGTATTGGTCGATCTTCCGCCATTCCGTTCCCAATTGTGGCCCATCCCCAAGAATGGCTCTCAGTAACTCCGAATTCTGGTACAAATTCAAGGTTTGACTCATTTGTAAGGTCTTAAACGACAACCTCTCCATTCGGGCAATTTTTGTAAAGGTTAACAAAATCTATTCGGCAAAAAACCGTAACGCATCCGTTTGAACCAGCCAGGACCGAAAAAAGAGGCATTCGTGAGCCCGGGGAATGGTTAATTTATTCCGTCTCATCCGGGATGGCATTCAATTTGCAATTCTAAACAAATCTAAAACGTCTGTATTTTATTGATCCGGTTTGTTCCTTATGAAAAACAATTTTCTGTTAAATATGATCAATCAGTGGGTAGATCAGTTCATTGCCTGGCAAAATCCAGAGGCCGAATTCGAGGTCTGCGGGTATGAAATCGTTTCCGACCGATAGAGGACCGCTTTTACCTGCCGGTCATACCTGACCATCCCCTGTTGCCGGAACATAACCAACAACAATCGAGCGATACAAGCAATTAAGCCTGCAGGATCAGGCCATGTTATCATCCGGATAGAAAACGTGACCGGTAAAAAGCTTGCGGGCCGTTCTCAGAAATGCCGCTTTCCTAATTTCAACGGCATCGTTTTTCATTTCCGTTTCCATCAAAACATCGAGAGCCCCAAGGGGATGTTCAACGGCCATGACTTTCTGCTCTCCTGATGGAATATCCGCAAGGTCATATGCCGGGGATCCGGGTAGAACACAAGCCGTAGCCACGCTGACGGCACCGAAAACCCCGATGGAAGCATGGCAACGATGAGGAATAAAAGTTCGGGTCATGATGCATCCGCCATTTTGAGATTCGGATACGAGCGTCATTTTTGGGACTGTTTTCTCGGTGACATCTCCTAGATTCATCAGTGGCCCCGCTGCCAATCGGACTTCTTCGAGACGTGCCTTCAGTTCTGTGTCATTGTCAAGCTGCTCCCGCGTCTCATGCCCCGTACGGCCAACATCCCGGGCGCGAAAAACAACAACCGGCATACCATTGTCGATACACGTGACGCGAAGCCCGGCAATCTCATCGCTTTCATTACCGGTGGGAAGAAGAGCACCACACATGGATCCCGCAGCGTCTTTAAAACTCAGCGGAATAGCCGAGGCGGTTCCGGGCACGCCATCAATGCGGGCACTGCCTTCCCAGCATATCTCACCCTCGGGCGTTTCAACTTCAGCCATCGCCGTTTGCCCGCTATTGACCATGTATATGGCTATTTCCGTTTTATCACTGTCTGCTTTGATCAATCCCTGTTCGATTGCAAAAGGACCGACACCTGCGAGAATGTTACCGCAATTCTGACCGTATCCCACGCGCGCTTCATCGACAAAGACCTGGGCAAACAGATACTCGACGTCTATGTCCGGCCGTTCAGACCGTCGAACAATTGCCACTTTGCTGGTCAGGGGATCAGCACCTCCGATGCCATTGATCTGCCGATCATCCGGCGATCCCATCACCGAAAGCAGAAGCTTATCCCTTTGCTCTTCATCCTCTGGCAAATCAGAAGCAAGAAAATAGGCACCTTTTGAAGTTCCCCCTCGCATCCATGTACACGGCAAAGAATGCATACCTATTCCCCCTTCAAAAGGCTGGCGTCTTTTAAATATGTCAGTCCTTTTTCTTTCAGCCTCTCTCTCATACCATAAATATCCAGACCGACCTCTCCCGTCTGCAAACGGGTGCGCGTGGCATCTTCCTTGGTTTCGCGCTCGCGGGATTTTTCCAAAACAAGTGCCGCGTCTGAACGCCGAACCACACAAACTCCATCGTCGTCGGCGACGATCGCATCTCCGGGTTCAATCGACACACCGGCACAAACTATGGGAACGTTGACCGACCCCAGTGTTTCCTTGACGGTACCCTGGGCTGAAACTGCACGGGACCAGACGGGAAACTGCATTTCCGTAAGTGGCCTGATATCCCGGCATCCCGCTTCAATAACCAACCCAATAACACCCTTTGAACGCAGGGACGTCGCCAGGAGTTCACCAAAATAGCCGGCGTCCGAAGGAGAAGTCGGGGCGACAACGAGAATATCTCCCTCCCGGCATTGTTCGACGGCAACGTGGATCATCCAGTTATCGGCAGGTGCGATGGAAACCGTAACCGCGGAACCGGCAATGGCAGCTCCAGGATAGATCGGCCGCATATAGGCCTGCATTAATCCGATGCGACCCTGAGCTTCGTGCACCGTTGACACACCGGCGTCTTCCAGACCCGAGAGGATCTGTGCTTCTGTTCGTTCGATATTTTCAACAACTACGTGCATATCCTGGTACATCCTGTTTATCTGATCACAGTTCATCCACCGTGCGTGGAAAGACTGACTGGTAAGCTTCTCCATAACGAGCGGGACGGCCACCTGCCTGACCACCGGAGTTACGACGGAAATGATTGCCTCGGTTCTCCGCAACATTTGTGTAGAAATCCCACAAATGTTCTTGCCCCTCCATACACTCGATCGCTGCCCGTTTTTTGTCCCATACATCGGTGATATCCAGGAACGTATCGGGCTTCCAGCCGCAACGCTCGGTCTGATGCGGTTCGAACAAATAGAGCTGGGGAGCTCCGAGAACTGTCTCGCCCGGATTGTGTCCCCACGCCTGGGCAATCATGCGACATTCCAGAGCTATTTTTGTCGCGTAAGGATGGTCTGTGTTATAGGGATCGTCCTGGGAATGGCTCAACATAAACTGCGGCTGCACCTGGCGAATGACATCGACGAGACGATATTTCGCCTCCCGATCCATTTCCAGCGGATAATCCCCGAGATCAAAAAACTGGATATCGTGGGCACCGAGTGCTGCGGCTGCATTTTCTGATTCTTTTTTCCGTTCCGCCTTCACATGTTCGAGTGTACAACCCTCCTGTTTCCACAGTTTTGCGGATTCTCCCCGTTCTCCGTAGGACAGGCAAACGATGGTCACCTCGTACCCTTTACTTGTATGCAGGGCGATGGCGCCGCCCGCCCGCCACACAAAATCGGCTGAATGCGCACTCACCACCAAAGCCGTTTTTTTCGTCATCTGTTTCTCCAAAATATCTCGCTCATTATTCCAACTTTTATTCAAAGCCATCGTTTCACGGGACGGGAGGCGTACCGTGAGTATGAAAACTTTCGATCGTCTGCAGGCCCCAGGCCTGCCCTTTCTTACGTTCCTCTTCAGTCCAGGTCACAGTTTCCCAATCCGGATCCAGGATCAGACGAGCTCCGGCATTGGCAACTTCGACACGGTTGCCGGCGGGTTCATAAACATACAGAAAAAATGTCTGCTGGACCGCATGCTTATGAGGGCCGGTTTCAATATATATGTCGTTTTCGAGGAAAATATCGGCCGCCAGCAAAACCTGCTCACGCTGATCAACCGCATATGTCACATGGTGAAATCGCCCGCTTTTGTCCGTGTGATCCTGGGTGTAGGCAATATCATAACTCTTATTATTCACCGTGAACCAGCAACCCGCGACCGTGCCGCTATCAAATATAATTTGTTCTGTGATCCGGCTGCCCAGCGCTTGGGGAATAAAATCTCGAATTTTGCCAACATCCTGTGCCAGTAAATTCAGATGGTCCAGTCTCCTGACGCTCACACCGCGAGAGTGATTTCTTTGTGCCTGGTTTTTTAGCGCCGGCTTTTCAGATTCACTCGCTTTGTACTTGTTGGTCTCAAAATATATCTCAAACAAATGATCATCGGAATCCCGGAACTGGTAAGACGGGCCGTGCCCCAGATCACCATCATTCCAACCGACACCGGTTCCCAGGGTTTCTATAACAGCAACCCGCCGCTCCAGAGCTGCCTGGCTGGAGACCCTGTAGCCGACATGACGCATCCCGGTAGTCTTAGAAGCCGTTAATTTAAGCGTGTGGTATTCGTAGTCGTCCCAAGCCCTCAGATAAACCGAATCTTCTTCCCG
>CAJHZG010000394.1_pt1 | contig 10740 bp, 6 predicted proteins | sample 9198901 | NCBI WGS metagenome assembly CAJHZG01 (sample SAMEA7708382, study PRJEB35096) | sediment metagenome | biome: marine neritic benthic zone biome [ENVO:01000025]; feature: sediment [ENVO:00002007]; material: shallow marine sediment [ENVO:03000034] sea grass bed [ENVO_01000059] ... | reverse complement strand
GTTCGTGCCGGTACCGGTGGTGATGAAGCAGCGTTATTCTCAGGAAATCTTTTTTTTTTTTACCAGCGATATGCCGATCTTCAGGGTTGGAAATGCCAGATAATTTCTGCAAGCGAATCCGCCGTTGGAGGGTACAAGGAGATAATCGCGGAGATCAGTGGTAAAGGCGTGTTCGCCCGGATGAAATTTGAATCGGGTGTTCATCGCGTTCAGAGAGTTCCGGAAACGGAATCCGGAGGGCGAATTCATACGTCGGCGGCGACGGTTGCGGTGCTGCCGGAAGCTCAAGACTTTGATATCGAAATCGATGACAAAGATCTGAGGGTCGACGTTTTTCGTGCAAGTGGTCCCGGAGGACAGTCCGTTAATACAACCGATAGTGCCGTGAGAATTACGCACTTGCCTACGGGACTCGTCGTCAGCCAGCAAGATGAGAAGTCACAACACAAGAACCGCGCCAAGGCAATGAAAGTTCTGAGATCCAGATTGTATGAAATGGAGCGGCAGCGGCAAGACAGCGAGCGGGCTGCAGAAAGGAAGGGGCAGGTCGGTTCAGGTGATCGATCCCAACGTATTCGCACTTACAACTTCCCCCAGGGCCGTGTGACGGATCACAGGATCAATCTAACCCTGCACAAACTTGAACCAATCCTGTCTGGAGACGGACTCGATGAAATCGTGGAGGCCTTGATCACCGAACATCAGGCCAGCCAACTCGCCGCTATGGAGTCGTCGGAGTAAAACATATGACATCCAAAAGATCTGTCTGTCATGATTGAGAATGCTCAATCCTCTCCTGCCAATTCAGTCGGCTCGTGTTACCTGAAACTCAAAAAGCAATTATCCAGTGAGGGGATTGAGTCTGCTGCGATCGATGCCCGCATGTTAATCAGCTCAGCTTGCGATTTGTCCTACGAACAATTTGTTTGTCAGCCAGGTCGCATGCTCAATAAATACGAACTTCAACGGCTGCGTGAACTCGTGCGGCGCCGATGCATGCGTGAACCGGTTTCAAAAATCATTGGACACAGAGAATTTTGGAGCCTGCCATTCAGAGTCAGTCACAATACTCTGGATCCAAGACCGGAAACGGAATGTCTCGTGTCACTCGCTTTGGATACGATTCGTGCTGAATCGCCGGACACGGACAATCTGAGGATTTTGGATCTAGGTACGGGCAGCGGCTGTATTTTGTTAAGTCTACTTTCAGAACTTCCTGGAGCGACCGGGATTGGTTCTGATATATCTGATAGTGCTCTGGATATCGCACGATTTAACAGCAAAGAACTTGGGTTTGAAAATCGATCGGAATTTATCAGATCCAATTGGTTCAGCGATATTGCAGATAAGTTTAACGTTATCATTTCCAATCCGCCCTACATTTGTCGCGAAGACCTATTAGAATTGGAAGCAGATGTAAGAGATTTCGATCCTGAAATCGCTCTTGATGGCGGTTTGGATGGGCTCGATTCTTACAGAAGGTTTATCCCCGAGGTTGGGAGTCACATTCAAAATGGCGGGTGGTTGTTCCTGGAGATAGGGGCAGGACAACTAGAAGGCATTGAGCAATTATTGGAATTGAACGGATTTGTTACCGTATCGAAAATCTCAGATTTGGCGCAAATTTGGCGGTGTGTTGCTGCAAAGATGCGTTTTTGAATAGTTGTGGACGGAAAGAAAAAAAAGTACTTGGAAATCATTGAGTTTTTGGCTAACGTACCCACCTATAAGGTATCGGGGCAACAGAGTAGAAACGATCTAATGACGTTCTACGCCCATGATTATCGGGTGAAATACAGCTCCAAATTCTCTGCATTGTGACATTAGTTAACGAACAGTCTTCGTTGCATTTGAAATCTGTTCCGTATGAAGCGCAATTAGTATGCGGAAAATCGTCTAAAGCGAGGGTGTGGAATTGATTGATATCGTCATCGAAGTTTGATGTCGATGACGCAACAAAAATAAAAAAAATTTGGGGGCTCGTAGCTGCGAACTCGAACATGATCAAATGAGTTGGTTTGAGGTTTGATACGCGGCAAGGGCAAAGCAATCTTCTAAAAGTAAAATGGAAGCCTATGAGGCAGAGTCAGCAAAATCGAAGAAGTCGTGGTCGTGGTCGTAAGAACCAGAACCCGCTGTCACGAAATTACGAATCGAACGGTCCCGATGTAAAAATCAGAGGGACTGCGGCTCACGTCGCTGAAAAATATACAGCGCTTGCACGAGATGCCTTGTCTTCAGGTGATCCCATAACTGCGGAAAACTATTCCCAGCATGCAGAGCACTACAACCGAATCATTATGGCTGCCCAGTCGCAGTCACAAACGCAACCTTCTGTGCAACCTCCAGCGGAATCGTTAAACGGTGCTGGAGATCCCGCTAAAGAATCCACCGACTCGGCTCCCAAAAAAGAAGATGCAAAAGCTTCTTCAGAACCGGCTCCAAGACGCCGGCGACGACGCCCGTCAGATAATGGGGCTGGACGGGGTAAACAACCGACGGAAATTGAAACGGCAAGCAAGAAAGATGAAGTAAAAATGGCCGGAGATGGAAAGCCGGAAAGCTCCGCCAGCTCTGACAAATCATCAGAAGAGATGCCGCCCGACGGAGCTGTCGCCTGATCAATCTGACGGCTGCCCCAAATACCCGACACGATTAGCTCAACTTATCAGTAGGTAAATTTTACACGCTTACAGCTGTGTAAGCTTATCACCTGTGTTGAGTTGACCTTCGATCTTTACGGCGGCGTAAATCCCGAAGTCCGAGTGACCAAAAGAACGCATCAATTGCGAGGGAATGGACAGATCGCGCTGGGCCGTTTCCGGATCCACATTGGTCGCCTCACACCTTGTAGTCCGCTTCATTACCTCAAGCTCAACACCACCAATTTTGATGGCTTTGCCGATGAGATCGAATTCGGACCAGGGCGGTAATTTGTCAACATACAGGTTGGCGCGAAATCGCAGGGGATGGATTTTCTGATTGGTGATCCGCTCCAGCTCCCGAATTGACTGAAGATTGATGATATGCAGCCATTTGTCAGGAACATCGGAGAAATTGTGATTTTCGGCGCAGACAATTTTAGAAGCGCCACGCAATCCGGTTTTAAAATATGCAGCTAAAAATTGCTCGATCAGATCTCTGCCGATCTTGGTTCTTAAATCACCTTTGGTGACCGCTTTTCCGCCAACCCTGATCTCCAGCGTATGATTTTGCTCATCGAATCTCGCATCTAGAAGGGCCACCCTTTCATTGCGCATGAGCATCAGAAAGTTAATCTTTGGCAAATATTGCGGATCTTCGGAATCGAAGCGCTGAGATCCATTTTCAATAGCGTAAATGCGATCAAACGGAATCATTTCATCCTTGAAAACATTGCAGGAATCCAAGGATTCACCGGTAAATCCTTTGACTGGAAATCGGTAAATGCTTTCTAAATATGGTGTGTGCATAAAGTTTTATTAGAAAAATTCGATTACAGATCTTTTGGGCGAATAATCGGATATTATATGTAATTTAGGCGAGATGCCATATCGGGTCTAGCTGGGAGCCAACTTTTTTGGTGAGAATTAAGGCACGTTTTTCAGGTCGCAAATGAGTGGATAGCGTGTGCTGATAGCGAGGACATTATGAATTTTGAAAGGTTTACCGAAAGATCACAGGGGTTTGTTCAATCTGCTCAATCACTTGCATTGAGAGAGGGGCACCAGCAATTCACACCAGAGCATTTGCTTAAGGTTCTTCTGGATGATGAAGAGGGACTGTCTGCCGGATTAATTTCCAAGGCCGGAGGTCGACCCGAAATCGCCATACAAGAAGCCGAAGAGGCTCTTGGGAAACTTGCTAAAGTTTCGGGAGGGGGCGCCGGTCAGCTTTATTTAGCACCACCACTCGCGAAGGTATTTGATCAGGCTGTTAAAATATCGGAAAAGGCGGGAGACAGTTTTGTTACCGTCGAGCGCTTGTTACTGGCGTTGTCCATGGAGCCGGATGCCAAGTCGAGCAAAATTCTGAAAAACGCCGGTGTTACTCCTAATGATTTGAACACGGCAATTAATGATGTCCGCAAGGGACGTACAGCCGATACCGCAACAGCAGAGCAAAACTATGATGCCCTGAAACGCTATGCCCAGGATCTGACAGAAGCCGCTGCTCAGGGTAAGCTTGATCCGGTAATCGGCCGCGACGAGGAAATCCGCAGAGCCGTCCAGGTGCTGTCACGACGCACAAAAAACAATCCGGTTCTGATTGGCGAACCCGGAGTTGGTAAAACCGCAATCGCAGAAGGTTTGGCATTGCGTATCGTCAACGGCGATGTTCCGGAAAGTCTGAAAGACAAGAAACTCCTTGCTCTCGATCTGGGGGCATTGATCGCAGGCGCCAAATATCGAGGTGAATTTGAAGAGCGTCTGAAAGCCGTGCTACAGGAAGTCACATCAGCAGATGGCGGCATTGTTTTGTTTGTTGATGAAATGCATACAATTGTCGGTGCGGGCAAGGCCGATGGAGCAATGGACGCTTCAAATCTCCTGAAACCCGCTCTTGCCCGTGGAGAACTGCATTGCGTGGGGGCCACCACCCTCGATGAATATCGGAAACATGTTGAGAAAGATGCCGCACTGGCGCGACGTTTTCAGCCGGTCTACATTTCTGAACCGACTGTCGAGGATACGGTTTCAATTCTGCGGGGACTCAAAGAGAAGTATGAACTCCACCACGGGGTTCGCATCACGGACAATGCGCTCGTAAGTGCAGCTTCGCTTTCAAACCGATACATTACGGATCGATTTCTGCCGGATAAGGCGATTGATGTGATTGATGAAGCGGGGAGCTGTGTCAGAATGCAGGTTGATTCAAAACCAGAAGAACTTGATGAACTCGACCGCAGAATCATCCAACTGAAAATAGAGCGCGAGGCTTTAAAGAAAGAACCGGACGAGGCATCCAAGGACCGGTTAGCCAAACTCGAAAAAGAACTCGTTGATTTGGAGGAGCAATCCACACTTCTCACCAATCGCTGGGAAGAGGAGAAAGGTAAACTCTCCAGCGCGCAGAAGTTCAAAGAAGAACTTGAAGCCCTGCGACTTGAACTCGAACAGGCGCAGCGTCAGGGAAATCTCGAGCGTGCCAGCGAACTGACCTATGGAGTCATTCCCGAACTCGAAAGTAAAATTGCTGAAAAAGAAGCGAATGGCGATGCTTCCCATAACTCTATGGTCGAGGAAGAAGTTAAATCCAACCATATTGCGCAAGTTGTTTCGCGGTGGACCGGTATTCCAGTAGACAAGATGCTGGAGGGTGAGAAAGACAAATTGTTGCGCATGGAAGAGGCTCTGTCATCGCGCGTAGTGGGGCAGGAAGAAGCCGTAGAGGCGGTTTCGACGGCTGTACGGCGCTCGCGTGCCGGGTTGCAGGATCCGAGCCGTCCCATCGGGTCATTCATATTTCTAGGACCCACAGGCGTTGGCAAAACAGAATTAACCAAAGCTCTCGCAAACTTCCTTTTTGATGACGAGCAAGCCATGGTCCGCATTGATATGTCGGAATTCATGGAAAAGCACTCTGTCGCACGATTGATCGGTGCCCCTCCTGGCTATGTCGGTTATGACGAAGGCGGCATGCTGACGGAAGCCATTCGCCGTCGGCCATATCAGGTTGTCTTGTTCGATGAAATAGAAAAGGCCCATCCGGATGTGTTCAATGTCCTTCTTCAGGTTCTTGACGATGGCCGGCTGACCGATGGTCAGGGACGAACAGTTGATTTCCGAAATACACTGATCATCATGACTTCTAATCTGGGTTCAGAGCATCTTATCAAGCGTGATGAACTAGAAGATGAAGAACTGGCTAAAGCCAAAGTTATGGAAGTCGTACGTTCTTCATTCCGGCCGGAGTTTGTGAATCGGATTGACGAAATCATTATTTTCCATCGCCTGAAGCCGGAACAAATGTCGGCGATCGTGGAGATTCAGTTGCAATTATTGAAGCAATTGCTCCGGGATCGCAAAATCGAGATTGAATTCGATGCCCTGGCCCTGGATTGGCTTGCACACAATGGATATGACCCGGCCTATGGAGCCCGTCCGCTCAAAAGGACAATCCAGAAAAATGTTCAGGATCAGCTTGCGGAACTACTCTTGTCCGGAGAAATCAAGGATGGCGACGCCGTTCAAATCTCCGCTGACGAGAACGGTATCATCATAAATGGCCAGGCGGCGAGCAGAGCTGCGTAGTTAGGGTCTATCCGATTTCGGATGAAAAGAGATGCTGATAAAGGCATCTCTTTTTTCATATGACCTGTCCGCAATCGCATTGGACAAAGAGATCATGCGCCACTAAATTGGGGGTATCGACGTCCTGAAAAACAAATCAAAAAAATACCCATGAAACTCTCCTACTTTATCCAACCCGTGCATCCTCATGACCGAAACTACCAGCAAGTTCTGCAGGAGGATATTGAATCCGTAATATTGGCTGACAAGCTGGGTTATGAAGAAGCTTTTGTGGGGGAACATTTCACAGATATCGCTGAGCCAATCACCTCGTGCCTGATGTTCATTGCGCGACTCGCCGGAGAAACCAAAAACATAAAACTCGGATCAGGAGTGACAAACCTCCCGGTTTATCATCCTGCAATGATCGCGGGTCATGTCGCCATGATCGATCAACTGTTGGATGGACGGTTTATCTGGGGGATTGGTCCGGGTGGGTTGCCGTCGGACATAGAAATCTTTGGCAATACCGAAATAGACCGGAACCTTAAAATGGTTGAAGTCTTTGAGCAGGTGTTAAAGCTGTGGTGGGGAGAGGCGCCTTATAATGTTCAGGGGGAGTTTAATTCCTTCAGTACTGAAAAAACTCTTAAAGCGGATATTGGACAAGGTATAGCCCCCAGGCCCCTCTTCAAGCCCCATCCGCCGATCGTTGTTACTGCTCTTGCTCCCTATTCCCGTGGAATTACACTTGCAGCAGAGCGCGACTGGCATCCTATCTCTTGTCAGTATGTACAAGCTCACTGGATCGCGACGCATCTGCCGAAATATCTGGACGGATTGCGGAATGCCGGCAAGCCGGAAGATCCTAGGGGTTGGCGTGTTGCGAAGTGCATTTTTGTGACCAAAGACGATGCCACGGCAGAAGCCTATGCCAAAACGGAAGATGGTCCTTTCGGGCACTATTTTGCAAACCTGATGCGCAAACTGGAAACCGGAGGACGGTTAGGATTGTTCGGTACGTATCCGGATCAACCCGAGGAAGAAATCACATTGCGTCAATCTCTGGATACGCAGGTGATCGCAGGAAGTGTGAACAGTGTTGTAGATCAGATCCTCGAGCTTAGGGAACAGGTAGGCGAGTTTGGAACGCTTGTTTACACAGGGCTCGACTGGCGTGACGAGGAACTATCCAAGCAGTCAATGACACTGATGGCGGAAGAAGTGATGCCCCTTATCAATGACAGTCTCAAGGCCAGCGAGAGCGAGCTGGCCGCTAAGTTTGGAAGTTGATCTGTTTACTTTTTTATAAAACCTGGGTCGATCGACGGACCCGAACTCTTGGCCAAATTACTCCGAACTTATTCAGAGAATTCCGCAACCCGTGTCTTAACCGGAGATCGGCGCATCAGATCATCGATACGTTTTCGTTCCTTGTGGAATTCCGCCAGAAGTCGACCTTCCAGGACGCGTCCCCTGGGTACTTCAATCTTCATTGGATTAACGTGACGTGCATTGACAAGGACTTCGTAGTGTAGATGGTTGCCAGTTGAAGCACCTGTAGATCCGACATAGCCGATAACTTGTCCTTGTCGAATTTTCACGCCAGGCTGAATGCCTTTGGCAAATTTCCACATGTGTCCGTACGCAGTCTTGTAACCATTGGCATGGCGAATACGAATGTAATTTCCGAAGCCTCTGCGTCTTTTTGCGGTTTCAATAGTTCCATTTCCGGCGGCCAGTATTGGGGTCCCTCGTTTTGCTGCCCAGTCAACGCCGCGATGAAGTTTGCGCACTTTGCTGATAGGGTGATACCGCATTCCAAATCCCGACGTAAAGCGTGCACCACGGACCGGTTTACGCATCAGGAATTTCTTTGAACTCGAACCTTTGTTGTCAAAGTAATCGACGACGCCATCGGGTGTGCGGAAACGATAAAAACTTCGGGTTTCTCCCTGCACATTCATTGACGTATAGAGAAGCTCTCCCAAGGTTCCGTCCTGATCGCTTTCTTCTTTTTTCAGGTCGTAAAAGACTTCAAGCTGGTCTCCAATTTGCGAGCGCTTCTTGAAATCGACATCATAGGCAAAAATTCGCAAAATTCTCGTAATCTGGTCCTGAGCAATACTTTGCGCGATACCCGCATGAAAAATACTATTATAAATTGTTGACTGATGAGGGGTTTCGACTTTGTTCAGCAATTCCGTAGTGATTGTAAGGCGCGTGGGTTTGTCACTGACAACGTATTCGCCAGATTCATTTCTCGATATCGTCCAAAGGTGCTTGTCCTTGCTGAAAACACTCATTGCAACGGGGTCTTGAAGATCGGCATCTGAAGGTGAAGGACTGAGTGCGAATCTTAACTCCTGACCTCTTTTCAACCCATCGAGTTTCGTGTTGAAAGCGACTGTCGTTGAGATGGCTTTTGCCTGTTGGGGTTCGGCCTTGATCGACTTCATGACCTTCTGAAGTGTGTCGCCGCGTTTGACTTTGACAACTTTGACTTCGTGCTGATCGAGAATATCAAGGGGATCGGCTGTTTTATAGATAATCGTCGTCTTCGGTGGTGTTTCTTCTCGCTTGGTTTCGGTCTCTGTTTCCGGCAGAACCTCGCCTTCATCAAAGACAGCTGGTCTTACGGAGGCTAAAACATTTCCGTCATCTGCTTCTGAGATGAGTTGCGAAATTTCGCTGATACCTAGTTCCTGACCGTCTTCGTTGGGAATAATTCCACCAAGTAGCTCCAGGACATTGACCGTTACGTCGCGTGCAACGCCCGGTTTAAGTTCTGATGAAACATCAAGAGGAGCCGTGTTGGCGTAGAGCTTAAATGGATTGAAGGGGGGAATCTTTTCTTTGTTCTCGGACTGCACTGTCGACAGGCGGGCAACAATTCTCGCATAGGGTTGAATGTTGATGAACTCCCGCTCTCCGCGCTTCTGCACCACCGTATCGTGGATGATATGACGGGTAGAGAGACCCTTGGAAGTTCCTTGAATCAAATCTGTTTTACGCGCCGCAACTCTCAGTACGCCATTGGATACTTTTGCCGGCTCAAACGGTTCCATTGCCGCAATGCCGGCACGCTTGATCGAGGTGACAACGCCGCTGCCGTCATCAAGGTTCATCGACGTATACATGACCGAACCGATGGCGCACAGTCCGACAACACCAGCAATACATGTACTGACAATCCATTTGAACCGCATGCCGTGATGAGGGCTGCCGGTTTCCGAGAGGAACAATTCCGGTTTGATGTGTCCAGCGCCGGACAAATGCACTTGCGGCAGCTTGTTAGTTTGCGGCGAAACGACAAGAGCGCGCTTGTTCCGACGGCGACCCGAGTACCGAAATTGGTTCATTTACTTATCGTCCCCCGTGGCAAACACAAAAATTAGTTTTGTGCAATTTGTTTGCCAGTCTGTAATGTGATCAACGGTCAGCTTGGTGTTCACATTTCCCCGGATTATCTGTAAACCAAACTGCCTAGTATTTCCAGCACCCAATCTTAATTGATATCCGCTAAATATGTTCCAATTTGAGCGAAATATCCTTTCCCAAAGGTTAAGGCTGATTAACGCCGGAATTTTTGAGTTACTGCCTTAATACTTGCAATTTGACTGCAATCATTCAGATGGAATTTTCAGGCAGCAATGTGGCCGAGAGAAAAGTAATAAAAATTTTGTATTTTTTAAAAAAGGTTGTTGACAAGTTAACCCGAATCTCACTATACAACGAAGCTCGCTTGCCGCGGCTGTCTGTCGGCGGACGTTGGCATGCGAAAGGGTCTGGAAGACATGGCGGGGACCAGCCAAGATTTATCTTGGTCCTTGTTTGCATTTTCAGAACAGATGGGGATTTTCTCCATAATATGGACGCTTCAGCCTTTGGCTGCGGCTTTCGGCTCTTTGACATTGTGGTTTGAAGAAAGGGAAACGTGGACGGCGGATTTCTGGCGCGTGTTTTCAGGATATTTTCTCGAAAATATTCGGAATTCACGGTAAGAACTCTGGTATAGAGTCTGCGTTTCGAAAATTGACTGCACCTGTGCTGTGTGTTTGTAACCTAATATTTTTGGATGCGTGTTTACACGCTGAATTAAATTGACGGTTAAGAATGCGCGTACAAGTGCGGACTCGTCAAAATGCAGCGACGCCTTGGAAAGATTCCTCCAAGGATAACCAGAATCAAATTCATCAAACCTACGAGTTTGATCCTGGCTCAGAACGAACGCTGGCGGCAGGCCTAACACATGCAAGTCGAACGCGAACGCACCTTCGGGTGTTATTAGAGTGGCAGACGGGTGAGTAACGCGTGGGTATCTACCTAGTGGTAAGGGATAACTCAGGGAAACCTGGGCTAATACCTTATAAGCCCTTCGGGGGAAAGATTTATCGCCATTAGATGAGCCCGCGTCGGATTAGCTAGTTGGTGGGGTAAAAGCCTACCAAGGCGACGATCCGTAGCTGGTCTGAGAGGATGATCAGCCACACTGGGACTGAGACACGGCCCAGACTCCTACGGGAGG
>CAJHZG010000263.1_pt1 | contig 10798 bp, 8 predicted proteins | sample 9198901 | NCBI WGS metagenome assembly CAJHZG01 (sample SAMEA7708382, study PRJEB35096) | sediment metagenome | biome: marine neritic benthic zone biome [ENVO:01000025]; feature: sediment [ENVO:00002007]; material: shallow marine sediment [ENVO:03000034] sea grass bed [ENVO_01000059] ... | reverse complement strand
GGTTTCATCAATGACATCAATCGCCTTGTCCGGAAGTTTGCGGTCATTGATATATCGGGCCGAAAGTTCAACCGCGGTTTTAATGGCCGGATTTGTAAAGCGAACTTTATGAAATTCCTCGAAATAAGGTTTCAGGCCTTTCAGAATTTCAATGGTATCCGGAACACTGGGTTCGTTCACATCGATCTTCTGGAAGCGGCGCACCAGAGCCCGATCCTTTTCGAAATGCTGACGGTACTCCTTGTATGTGGTCGATCCGATACAACGGAGATTGCCGCTCTGCAAGGCTGGTTTCAAAAGATTTGACGCATCCATGGCACCGCCTGACGTCGCACCGGCACCAATGACCGTGTGGATTTCGTCTATAAACATGATGGCGCCGGGATAAGCTTCTATCTCGCGCATGACAGCTTTCAGACGTTCCTCGAAATCACCACGATACCGGGTTCCCGCCAGGAGTGCTCCCATATCCAGGGCAAATATCGTCGCATCCTGAAGAACCTCAGGGACTTCGCCCTTGGTGATCTTCAGCGCCAGCCCTTCGGCAATTGCGGTTTTACCAACACCCGGATCGCCGACGAACAAAGGATTGTTCTTTTGCCTCCGGCACAGAATCTGGACCGTGCGCAAAACCTCCGCCTTGCGGCCGATGAGCGGATCAATCCGCCCATCCTGAGCCTTTTTGTTCAGGTTGATACAGTAGGAATTCAAGGCATCCGCGCCTGAACCTTTTTTATCTTCGCCGCCTTCAACCGTCGCTGCATCTTCGTCGACGCCGCGAACGGATTTGGCTTCGGACATGCCCGGACGTTTGGCAATCCCATGGCTGATATATTGTACCGCGTCGAAGCGGGTCATGTCCTGTTCCTGCAGGAAGTAAGCCGCATGGCTTTCCCGCTCGGCGAAAATCGCAACAAGGACATTGGCGCCGGTCACTTCTTCACGACCAGAAGATTGGACATGAATTACAGCCCGGTGAATAACCCGCTGGAAGCCTGCGGTGGGCTGGGCTTCGCTATCATCATCAACCACCAGATTGTCGAGCTCATTGTCTACATGGTGATGCAGTTTGCTGCGCAATACGTCCAGGTCCACATTGCAAGCGCGCATAACCGCGGATGCATCCTGGTCGTCGATCAAGGACAGAAGCAAATGTTCCAACGTCGCATACTCATGAGAGCGTTCGTTGGCATACTCCAAGGCACGATGCAGGGCTTCTTCAAGGCTTGACGAAAATGAGGGCACGACCGGAGTTACTCCTTTTCCATGGTACATTGCAAAGGATGTTGATTTTGACGGGCAAAATTCGTCACCTGTGCAACCTTCGTTTCTGCGACTTCGTAGGTATATACACCACAAATCCCGACACCTTTGTGATGGACATGCAGCATTATTGACATCGCCTCTTCATAGGCTTTGTTGAAAAAACGTTCCAACACGTAAACGACAAACTCCATCGGCGTATAATCGTCGTTCAACAACATAACTTTATAGAGATCCGGTTTCTTGGTCTTTGTCCGGGTTTTGGTAACAATTCCAGTACCCGCATCGCCGCCGTCATCGCCATCGCCGTTGCGATCATCGTTCTCGTTTTGAGCAATATGCACAATGAGAGCATCATCAGAAATTTTTGACACTTCAATCCTGGCCATGGGATCGTCAGCTCCGCCTTTTTATCTCTCGTAAACTCTTCCCGGGTAAATGCGAGGGAATCCCTGAATTCCTGAGTTTACCCATTCAAATCCTGTTCCAAACCACACCACCATCTTAAAGGAAGCACCGGGTTCTTCGCAATGTGTTCTCTTGGCTTGCGATTAATTTAACCCAATCGGATGTTCATTTGACGACGCTATTTCTAATATAGTTTCCATAGGAATCAAAAAAAGGGCAGGATTCTTGGTGAAAATCAATTTTTATTTGTAATTTCATAAACTTAATCAACACAAATTTTCAATTTCCCAGGCGTCAATCAAGAGATAGGGACGATAGTTAACAGTTGCAACCGGGACTGTTTTCCCATCTCGCCGGTCACAATTCCGATGTAAGGATCGACCAGAGAAAAGAATTTTGTACCATTTCAGTTGATTAATCTTACTGGCAAACCCTGGTAACCGTGGATTGCACGCCTGTATTAATTTAATGCACGCATGGGTTGTATTTTTCCCGTAGATCGAGACCGGCGAGCTCAGGTGGTTCCTCCGATGGTTCCCAAGTGTCCAACCTTCTCTGCCTTGCTTAACCCAATGCTAACACCGCTTATTTAATCTTCGGGACAACTGATCGGAATTTTCACAAATAATCGCCGCAGAAATGTCCAACAATTCTGGTGGTTAGCATTTGAATATTCCAAATCTTGAATAACAAGATCAACGCGTTTGAATACCGGGGCCGGGGCATTCGAACGGAATTACGGGGTAACGCTGGCTCATGGTGACTATGCAACCGCATCGAATTCAACAAAGATCGATCTCAGTACGGATAATCTGCCTTCTCGGTCTGGTGGTCTTGATCCATCTCGGTACGGTTCAGCCGTCTGTGGGTAAATCCAAATATGCTGCCATGATAATTGACCACAAGACCGGTCAAACTCTGCACGCCCATAATGCAGACGCACCGCGCTTTCCTGCATCCCTGACGAAAATTATGACCCTTTATCTGATGTTCGAGGCGTTGCGCGACGGGTACTGGAAGCCGGATACCGTGCTTACCGTTACCCCTCTGGCGGCAAAACAGCCACCCTCTTCGCTGGGTCTGAAAACAGGTCAGAAAATTCGCGTGAGGGATTCCATAAAGGCGCTGGTAACCAAAAGCGCCAACGATGTTGCCGTAACCATCGCCGAGAACCTGGCAAAAAGCGAAGCGGAATTTGCCAAGCGGATGACCTTCCGGGCCAGGCAAATGGGAATGGCCAGGACCACATTCCGCAACGCTTCCGGCCTGCCAAATTCCAAACAGGTCACGACGGCTCGCGACATGGTTATACTTTCAAGACGCATCATGACGGACTTTCCCGTTTACTACCGGGCCTTCAATACACGTTATTTCAGTTACAATGGACGGCGCTACAAGAACCACAACAAGCTGTTGTTTAATTTCAACGGCACGGAAGGGATTAAAACCGGGTACACCAAGGCCTCCGGGTTCAACCTGTCCGCCTCTGTCAAGCGTGGGCACAAACATATCGTGGGTGTTGTCATGGGAGGCAAAACCGCAAAGCGCCGAGACCAGCAAATGCGCAAGCTTATGAGTGTGGCGATTAAGAAAGCCAAATCCGTCAAGCAGCCGCCTCTGCCCGTCGCCCGGTCTCCGCGCCTGGTAAAAAAACCAACCCGTGTCGCGGCATCCAGCTATAGGGTCAAGTCGTCGGCTGTTCGAGACTTGCGCCCCACCCTGCCGGTTGCCACCAGGGTGAACACTCCGGCGAAATCGAACCCGGCAAGGCCTCAATATCACGTTCAGGTCGGTGCGTACCGCAATGCCGAGGAAGCCCGCCGGCGTCTTGAAATCGTCCACCGTAAGGCGGCACAATTCCTCCAGGGACATCCGGCAGTCACCAAACAGGTGACCGTGAAAAATAAAAACTATTTCCGCGCCCGGTTTGCAGAATTCAGCAAAGACGCAGCGCTCAAAGCGTGCGACAAGCTGAAAAAACTATCCTTCGACTGCCTGGTCATGAGCGCTTACTAGAGCCCCATGTAAAACCGCAATCAGTCTATGTAATTCAGCAGGATCTCTTTGGCCTGATTGATTTTCGCGGCGATATAGGTGGAGCCCCCCTGGTCAGGATGAAACTTTTTCATCAGGGCCCGATGCGCTTTGTTGATGTCATCGGCCTGCGCCCCGGGATGCAGGCCCAGGATCTCAAAGGCTTCATCGATGGTCATCGGTCCGTCGCCGGTTCCCGCCCCTTGAGATGATGCTTCATCTGCGGCAGCGCCGAACTGATCCCGCCAGCCTTGCCTTTCACGATCAAGGTAGGCTTCAACGAGCTGGGCACTTTGCCGATCCTGTTGCTGGTAATCCCGCAAGAGTTCCACAAGCTGAAGGTCACTGAGCTGCGTTAATTCCTGTCCTTCAAAACGCCCTTTCAGAACTCTTCCGTACATGGCTCCGGAGTCATGATCCAGGGTCATTTGCAGAAACTCTGAGTTTACTTCCGAAGTCTGACCGCTTGATTTGGCGGTATTCCCGGGTCGAAATCCCCTCGGCATGCCCCAACCCAGCCCACGGGTCATGATACGAAGGGCATAGAGCGCCAGGGGTATTGCAAACCAGATGCCGCCTCTGATTGCCAGAAATCCTGCTAACAGCAGCAGAATTACGCCTGTGAATTTCTGCAGATTGCGCGCCAGTGACTTTGGATCGGCATAGGCAAAGCTGCGCAGCAGCAGATAGCCGATAATCAGAAAGCCAACAAATAAGAAGATATATGGCATAGAACCTATTGGTTATTTCAGCTGTTCCAGCAATTTGCGCGCGTTGCCCCCGCGTTCCCGGGTAAGATCCTCCAACGCCGCCTGCCCGCCGGCCGCATAAACGGCGACGGCCGATAGAAGTTCGCGTAATTGCGCCGCCGAACCGGAGTCAAATCGACAATAGGCGCCGCGGGTTAATCGGGCAATCTCGCGAAAAGCACGCTCGGCATTGGAATCCAGGCCTTCCTGGAAGACAAATACAGGAACCCCAAGAATTCCCAGCTCGCCGCCCAGATGTGAAAGATCGTCAATGTCCTCTTCCATACAATCGCCGATATAAACCACAGCGCCGACTTTGTTCTGCTCCGTCTCTCGCTTGGCATGCGCCAGAACCTTCCGGATTTGGGTATGTCCGCCACGGCACTCGACACCGGACATAAGCCGCGCCAGCTCCGTTGGATCCTGTACCCACTTGCTCGCCGCACATTCACCGAAACCCCGGAAATAAATGAGTTGCACATCAAGCCCGCCGATTGCCTTGACCTCCTGGAACATGTCTGCCTGCAGGCCCAGCGCCAGATCCCATGTCGGTTGCCGGCTCATTGTCGCATCCATAGCAAACAGCAACCGCCCACGACTACTGCCACGACTTGACGGCCCCAGAGACTTTACCTTATTGAGAAATTCCTGGATCTGGTCGCCATTGGAACGGGACTCATCCAGCGAATGATCGTCCTCGTCAATTTTTGTAGGTGTTTTTTTGTCGCGACTCATCCATTTTCTCTTTGTCGATGCCACACCATCGGTAACTTACATGTTATCAAGGATATTCAGGCTTCAATGATACATCCTCGCGTTGAAATTGTCCGTTACTTTGCTCAATTATGTAGGAATTATTCAAACGAATCCAAGCACAACTGTTTGAATTCCAGAGGCAATATCAACGATTTAACATTGGGTCATATTACTCGTTCCCTATCATTTATACGCAACAACCCGCCAAAAAGATGAATAAAACCAAAACAGTCCATACTATCAAATCCCTGCGCGCTCAGATGAAGGGCTGGCATATGTCGGGACAGAAGACCGCCCTGGTTCCGACCATGGGGTCTCTGCACGAAGGGCATTTGTCACTGGTGGAACAGGCCAAGAAAAAAGCTGACCGCGTAGTGGTGTCCATCTTTGTCAATCCGACTCAATTTGCTCCCAACGAAGATTTCGACACGTATCCGAGAGAGGAAAAAAAGGACCGGGAAAAGCTCCGGAAACTGGGAACGGATCTGATTTTCGCGCCGTCACAAAAACAAATGTATGCCGAGGATTTTTCAACCCAAATCACAGTGGAAGAAATTTCAGCAGGATTGTGCGGCGCTTCTCGACCACATTTCTTTGGTGGCGTCGCGACCGTGGTTTGTAAACTTCTCCTGCAGGCGCTGCCAAGCCTGGCAATTTTCGGAGAAAAAGATTATCAACAACTCCTGGTCATAAAGAGAATGGTGCGTGACCTCGACATTCCCGTGTCGATCATAGGCGGCCCCATCGTCCGCGAAACCGATGGTCTCGCCATGTCTTCGCGCAACAATTATCTTACCTCCAAAGAACGCCTCATCGCTCCCAAACTCTATGAAACACTGAAGGAAGTCGCCAATTCCGTCAGTGCCGGGAAACCGCTGGCCGCCCAGATCCGGTCAGCAAAAGGGCGTCTGAAAAAACAGGGTTTTGAAGTAGACTACATGGAAGCCCGAAACTCGGAAAACCTGCTTCCTGAGAAGCACTATATGCCCGGCAAAACGCGTCTGTTCGCCGCGGCCTATCTCGGTCGCACACGGCTCATAGATAATCTTCTTGTCAAATAGTTATAGCGAAGCCAAGCACATGTTCAGGTATTTGTGCTGATCCGGGAATGAATCAAATCAGGCACAGCTCAATGAGTTCCGCCCGCAATTTCGGCGGAAACTCCGCCTCACTTCCATGGAGGTTGAGATCTTCCGGCGCATCTTCCGGACTCAGATAGCGCCACCCCTGAAAGGCACGCCGGGGTTGTGGACGCACCGGCACCAGCTTGCGGTCAAACAGCAGTTTGCACCGGCGAATTCCGTCGTGATCCCGGAAAGGTTCTATTTCAACAATCCGCTGCCGCACCTGGATCACACCCTTCATAATCCAGTAGATGGATCCCTGGCCGACAATTTCCTCCGACCTCTTGGGGATCATGCGGGTGACATGATAAATTTCCTTCTCCGTGCGCCAACGAAATTTCTGACGCTCGGCAAGCTCGTCGACGGATTGGGGACCGACACATAATTTAACCAGGTGAACCGTCAATCTAGACCTCATCCGTTATTTCGACGATGGGATCACCAGCAGCAACTTGCTGACCGGGTTTCAGGTCGAGGAGCCTGACGACCCCTGTTTTGGAAGCCTGCACGATATTTTCCATCTTCATCGCCTCCAACACGAGTAATTTCTGACCTTTGTTCACAGAATCACCGGAAACCACGGAAATTTCGACTATTTTTCCATGCATTGGCGCTCTGATTACCCCTCCCTGCTGCTCCTCATCCGCCGCGAACCGGCTGTGATCGGGAAATGCCACCCGTAATTGCCGCCCATTCTTCATACACCAGGCCTGTTTTCCCAGCGCAAAAACCCGGATATCACTCTGAGCACGGATCCGGGCTTCCGACCAGATTTCATCCCCCTCCAGCACAAGGCTGAACTCGCCGCAATCCCAGACGAGATCCATGGGGAGCACTACGCCATCGACGAGAACCGACAAGGCAATTCGACGCGTGCCTCCAAGCTGGAAACCGTCACGGCGCTGCCATGGAGAAACAAATTCATCCTCACCGACCGCAGGTTCCAACGGTTCGTCGAGTAATTCAGCCGGGCCATCCAGCAAGGCCAGCACACCACGGGCGACAAGTCCGGGATCATTCTCGAAACGGGTTAATTCATCGAGATTGCCATCGATAAATTCAATGGATTGCCGACCCTCCAGCACAGTCCCGCTGCTTAACAGGGATACCAGAAAAGCGGTATTTGTGGTGATCCCTATCAGGGAACAGTTTTGCAAAGCGCCAATCATGTGACCCAGGGATTTTTCCCGATCTTCATCAAAACTGATGATCTTGGCGATCATCGGATCATAGTAAGGCGATATCGAACTCCCGCTTTCAACACCGGTTTCAAGTCGGATTTGATCGTCCCGGGGCACATTGAATATTTCCAGGGTCCCCACTGAAGGGAGAAAATTATTGCGTGGATCTTCGGCATAAATCCGGGCTTCAATGGCATGTCCGGAGACAATCTGGGGCGCAAGATAGTCGGGAATTTTCTCCCCCGCACAAATGCGAAACTGCCATTCGACGATATCAAGACCGGTGATCATTTCCGTTACCGGATGCTCAACCTGCAGGCGCGTATTCATTTCCATGAAGTAGAACGGTGTGGCAGCCTTGTCCAAGGGACCATCCACAAGAAACTCGACGGTGCCAGCCCCCTCATAGCCGACCTTGTCAGCCAAGGATATGGCGGCCTCGCAAAGTTTTGTCCGCAATGAGGAAGAAATATCAGGTGCCGGCGCTTCCTCGATAATTTTCTGGTGGCGGCGTTGCAGGCTGCACTCGCGCTCAAAGAGATGAATGGTGCGACCGAACTTATCAGAGAGAATCTGCACTTCGATATGCCGCGGCGCCTCGATGTATTTCTCAAGGAGCAGTGCGGGATTTCCAAACGCTGCCTGCGCCTCCCTCGCCGCACTGTCCAGGGCCTGCTCGAGATCCTGAACGCGACCGACACGCCGCATGCCTTTGCCGCCCCCGCCGGCAACAGCTTTGACCATGATCGGGTAACCAATATCGGCGGCAGCGGCAATCAGGCCTTCGCGGCCACCGTCCTGTTCCCGATAGCCGGGGATAGTGGGGATACCCGCCTCCTCAGCAATCGACTTTGCGAGATCCTTGCGCCCCATCTTGTCGATAGCCTCCAGAGGAGGGCCTACGAAGGGAATACCGGCATCGAGACAGGCATGTACAAATTCCCTGTCCTCAGACAGAAATCCATAGCCGGGATGTATACAAGACGCCCGGGATTGCGCAGCAGCATCGAGAATGGCCGGAATATTGAGATAGCTTTCCGCCGCCGGAGCCGGGCCGATCTCAAAAACCTCGTCGGCAAGCCGGGCGTGCAGGGAGCCGCGATCGATGGTCGATGCAACCGCTATCGTTTTCATTCCCAGTTGCCTGGCGGTACGAATGATACGACAGGCAATTTCTCCGCGATTGGCAATCAGAACGGATTCAAACATAGGACATCCCGTTACATTCTAAATAGTCCGAAATTTCCTGTTTCTTCAGGTGCCGCGACAATAAGCGAAAATGCGAGTTCCAGTACCCGTCGCGTTTCTTCGGGTTTGATGATCCCGTCGTCCCAGAGCCGTGCCGTGGCATAGTACGGATTACCCTCTTCTTCATATTTCTGCCGGATCGGTGCCTTGAAGGCTTCTTCCTCTTCCGGTGTCCAGGTCTTCGCAGTTTTCTCCATGCTGTCTTTTTTCACCGTCGCCAGAACCGAAGCCGCCTGCTCCCCGCCCATAACGGAAATACGCGAATTCGGCCAGGTGAAGAGAAAGCGCGGCTGGTATGCGCGTCCGCACATGCCGTAGTTCCCGGCCCCGTAAGAGCCACCGATGATCAAAGTTATTTTTGGAACCCTTGCCGTCGCCACGGCCGTGACCATTTTTGCCCCGTCCTTGGCGATGCCGCCGGCTTCATAATCACGACCGACCATGAAGCCGGAAATGTTCTGCAGAAAGAGCAGTGGTATCTTCCGCTGATTACAGAGCTGAATGAAGTGCGCAGCCTTCTCCGCAGATTCCGAATAGAGAATTCCATTGTTGCCGAGAATTCCGATGCGGATACCGCCCAAGGCGGCAAAGCCGGTAACCAGCGTTTTCCCATACTCGGATTTGAACTCGCCGAATTCAGATCCGTCGACCAGACGCGCAATAATTTCCCGAACATCATACTGAGTGGTGAGAGAAGCCGGAATTATTCCGTTTATTTCAGACGCCGAAAACTTCGGAGGTCGAATTGGTGCGCTTGGAGTGGGAATGTCGGACCTCTTAAATCCGGAAACAATCTGCCTGACGATCTGAAGGGCATGATCGTCATTCTCCGCCAGGTGATCCGCGACCCCGGAAACACGGGTGTGCAATTCCGCCCCACCGAGATCCTCCGCCGACACGGTTTCCCCGGTTGCCGCTTTCACCAGAGGCGGTCCACCGAGAAAAATTGTCCCCTGGTTCCGTACGATAACCGTTTCATCGGACATCGCCGGCACATAGGCCCCACCCGCCGTACAGGAACCCATGACGACCGCAATCTGCGGAATTGCCTTTGCGGACATACAGGCCTGATTAAAGAATATGCGCCCGAAATGGTCCTTGTCCGGAAACACTTCGGTCTGATGGGGCAAGTTGGCGCCGCCGGAGTCAACGAGATAAATGCAGGGGAGATGGTTTTCCTCGGCAATGGTCTGGGCTCGAAGATGTTTTTTGACGGTAACCGGATAATAGGTGCCACCCTTTATCGTCGCATCATTACAAACGATCATGACCTGCCGGCCGGAGACGCAGCCAATTCCCGTGATCAAACCGGCACCGTGGATCTTGTCCTCATACATGTCGTTTGCGGCGAGGGCCGACAGTTCAAGAAAGGGAGATCCCGGATCGATCAGCTTCATCACCCGCTCCCGAGGAAGAAGTTTGCCGCGATCCGTGTGTCTTTTCCGGGCCCGCTCACTGCCGCCACGTGCAGCCTCTGCCCGCTTTTCCTCCAGTTCGACAAGCAATCGAGCCATGGCCTCCGAATTGGCCGTGAATTCCTCTGAATCCACGTTAATGGCCGAACTCAACTCAGTCATGAGACTTTCCTCAGACACGCACTCACACCCCGGCAAGGCTGGCCCGACGCCGTTATCGAATGCCTTGTTCCAATTCTGGTTCCCGTCTTGAAAACCATCACTATCGCGCCATCTCTATTCTTTCTTTTCAATCGATCCTCCCGCATCCCGCCAGCCACCAAAGCCGCCAATCATGTTGGCGACAGGAGACAATCCCATCCTTTGTGCGACTTCCGTGGCCAGTACGGAGCGCCAGCCGGAAGCGCAGTAGAAGACAAACTTTTTGTCCTGTTGGAATATATCCTTGTGATACGGGCTCGCGGGATCAATCCAGAATTCCAGCATGCCGCGCGGACAATGAAAGGCATCAGGAATTTTTCCGTCGCGTTTAAGCTCCCGCACATCGCGGATATCGACGAGGACAATATCATCCCGATTGTCCTGAACCTCTTCGATCGTGACTTCATCAATGAGCTGCT
>CAJHZG010000118.1_pt1 | contig 10861 bp, 8 predicted proteins | sample 9198901 | NCBI WGS metagenome assembly CAJHZG01 (sample SAMEA7708382, study PRJEB35096) | sediment metagenome | biome: marine neritic benthic zone biome [ENVO:01000025]; feature: sediment [ENVO:00002007]; material: shallow marine sediment [ENVO:03000034] sea grass bed [ENVO_01000059] ... | reverse complement strand
CCGTAGATCCGGCACCTGGGATATTGGAGAGATTACGAGCTACATCGATTACCGCCATTTGCATCCCGAAACAAATTCCGAAATACGGAATATTGTGTTGCCGTGCATAACCCGCCGCCTTGATTTTTCCTTCCGATCCGCGTTCGCCAAAACCGCCGGGGACAAGAATTCCGTGAACATTTTCCAGCCGACGGGTAGGGTCCTCATCTTCGAAGACTTCAGATTCGATCCATTCCCGTTCGACACTGATCTTGTTGGCAATACCGCCGTGAACCAGCGCCTCATTGAGAGACTTGTACGCATCCAGCAGGCCTGTGTATTTGCCGACAATGGCAATCCTTACATTGCCTTCCGGTTGTGCGATACGACGCGAAATACGGTCCCATTTATCAAGATTAGGCTCACTGGAATCCCCGAGCCCGAACGCCCGCATAACCTCGGTATCCAGCTGTTCTTCATGGTAGGAATTGGGGACGTCATAAATAGAATTGACATCCAGCGCCTGGATCACGGCGCTCTCTCTCACATTGCAGAACAGGGCAATTTTTCGCCGCTCGTCTGCGGGAATTTCCCGGTCACAACGACACAGCAGAATATCCGGCTGAATGCCGATTGAACGGAGTTCCTTGACCGAATGCTGAGTCGGTTTTGTTTTCAGCTCGCCCGCTGCTGGTATGAAGGGAACCAGTGTCAAATGGATGAAGATGGAGTCTCCCACCGGCAGTTCATTGCGCAACTGCCTCAGAGCTTCGAAGAAAGGAAGGCCTTCAATGTCACCAACCGTCCCTCCGACCTCGCAGAGAACGAAGTCAATGCCTTCATTGCCGTCGAGTACAAATTCCTTGATGGCATTCGTCACATGGGGAATGACCTGAACTGTACCGCCGAGATAATCTCCCCGGCGTTCCTTCTCGATAATGGTCTGGTAGATACGGCCTGTTGTCACGTTGTCCTGCCGGGTGCAGGGCCGGTCCGTGAATCGCTCATAATGTCCGAGATCGAGATCTGTCTCCGCCCCATCATCGGTCACGAATACCTCGCCATGCTGGTAAGGGCTCATCGTGCCGGGATCGACATTCAGATAGGGATCGAGTTTCCTCAATCGTACGGAAAACCCCCGGGCCTGTAACAAGGCTCCGAGAGCTGCGGAAGCTAGCCCTTTTCCAAGTGAGGAAACCACGCCGCCGGTGATGAATATATATCGCGCCATGGGCTTGCAGGATACACAAATACCGAGTGATTCGAAGTAGCTAAATCGATCCATCCACGATCAACTGAAGCCACAACTCTTAATCGTTGATTTATAGATTGTTTCAAGTTCGAAGTATTAATTTGCTTTACTATTAAATCTATACAGAAATTAGTTGCATAAATCGTGATCTCAGCAAAATTCTTAAAAAAATTTTACGTATTTCTCTCTAGTAAGGAAGCTGTTGGCCGAAGTTAACGGGCATTAACAGCCAGTCTCTGAAATAACCGAACAGAATTCTTGCTGAATTCTCGGCTTATATGGGGCTGTTGTAAGGAGAGCTGTACTAGATTGATACATAAAGTTTCTTATTGATTACCTTGAATTACTTAAACTTTTAATTTTCTAAAAATTTAACAGTATAGCGAGCTTTATAACTCAAGATCGGCAAATGTAACTTAGGAATATAAGAGATTGTGTTATGAGTAACCGCGTTCGAATTTTTGAAAATTTGCTAATTTCTGCGCTTCGGTTCTTTATTCGGTTTTCAGGTAATACCAGGGGTAATACGGCCATCATGTTTGGTATTTGCTGTATCCCGCTGGTCGCATCGGCGGGAGCCGCGATCGATTTTACCCGTGCGCTTAATCTAAAACATAATCTGAATGCCGCTATCGATGCCGCAGCTCTGGCTGCCGGCTCTGCAGTGACATTGTCGACGGAACAAAAAATTGAATATGCCAAGGAAGTTCTCGAAGCGAATTTTCTTGAATCCGAACATGCCCACATTGATGAACCGACTTTCCAGGTAGACGACACAACCGTCATCATCAACGTAACAGGAACACTGGATACGTTTCTCCTCGGCGTCGTCGGTATAGATCAAATTCCGATCACCACTTCGAATGAAGTGACTTTGCAAAGTAAGGAACTCGAAGTCGTTATGGTCCTCGACAACACCGGTTCCATGAGCGGCAGCAAAATATCGAGTCTGAAAAGTGCCGCTGAGGATCTGGTTGAAATTCTTTTTGAAGGCGACAATGCTGAAGACTGGGTGAGCGTTGGTCTCGTACCCTTCGCCGCAAGCGTTAATATTGGTTCTGATAAGCTTGGCTCCGGTTGGATGGATGTAAATGCCCAGTCAAGCACACACGGTGAAAACTTTGAAGCCGGGACCAACCTGTTCACTCTTTATGATGATATTGACAACAAGAGCTGGAACGGTTGTGTCGAAGCGCGTCCGGCACCGTATGACACGACAGATGCTGTTCCGAGCTCTGGTAACGGAGATAGTCTCTTTGTCCCCTATTTCTATCCCGATGAACCTGACTGGTCTGCCGCCAATGCTAATGGATACTGGTATCCCCGGAACTATTTGAATGACGGTTTCCCAAGCAGCAATACGGATGTAGAAGAACGCCAGCAGGATCGTGAAAAGTATGATGGCGCTTGGGTTTCCAATAGTGGTCCCCACTACCTTTGTTCCGTCCCTTCAATTCTTGCCCTGACAAACGACGAAGATGACGTCAATGACAAGATTGATGAAATGGTCGCCAGTGGCTCGACGAATATTCCGACGGGACTTGCCTGGGGTTGGCGTGTCATATCCCCTGACGAACCCTTCAGCGAAGGCGTTGAATATGACGATGAGGATGTGATCAAAGCTATTGTGTTGCTGACCGATGGTGAAAACTGGGTTGGTAGTCTGAACAACCACAACAAGGCCTATTACAATGCCTATGGCTATGTCGGTAACGGACGTCTCGGCACAACGGATTCGGGTGATGCCAAGGATGAGCTGGATACTCGAACCGCTACGCTATGTGAAAACATCAAGAATGAAGGTATCACGCTCTATACTTTAACCTTCGATCTTGATGATGGTCCGATCAAGGACGTCATGCAGGCCTGTGCCACGACACCCGGACACTATTACGATGCTTCGGATTCTTCGGCTCTGGCGGAATCGTTCAATGCCATTGCAACGGATTTGTCGAACCTGAGACTGTCCAGATAAAACTTTCTCTCTTGCGAACAAAAAAGGCATTGGTGCTCTGACCAATGCCTTTTTTTGTGTTCGACCTTTAGCCGGGATGGACCTTCTTACTGTGAACTGGGAACCCGCGGTCCTTCCGGAAGCTTGGGCACGGAAGGTTTCAGATCCGGCAGCCCCGATGAAGGCTGATTGTTTTCTATGGGTGCTCTTTGCGTATTAGCGCCATCGAGAATTGAAGTCGGGGCACTTGAGCGCTGGGCGATAATCGTCAACATGATGCTGGTGGCAAAGAAAGCTGCCGCCAGAACCGCCGTCGCCCGGGTCAGCAAATTTGCCGTTCCCCGACCACTCATGAATCCGCCGCCGCCGCCGCCGCCTATTCCCAGCGCACCGCCTTCAGAGCGTTGCAGCAGGACCAGGGTGACCATCGCTGCGCAAATCATTATGTGAATTACGAGAATTACCGTCGTCATGTTCTCTCACTTCGAATATTTGAGGGTGGTTTACACCAATAAATCGGGTTTGACTAGGTCCCCTGTTTCCCGCTTTAGATGACGTCTCGATGCAAATTTTTCAAGGACCGGGCGTTGTAATCAATGATCTCGTGCTGAATTTTGTTCGAAGGCCCGGATAAGGTCTTCCGAAGCGACATATATTGGCCAATTCCGACCCGTGCCCTAGTTTATTAGGGCAATCTTATCATCAGCAAACTGAACCCCAGTTCATTTTTGTCGTTCTCAAATTAAGGAGAATAACGAAAATCATGATGGATAATAGGCCGAAACGATTTCGAGAAAATCACTGGATTTGAGGCTGGCGCCTCCGACTAGAGCGCCGTCCACGTTAGGTATCGCCATGAGTTCACGGGCATTTTCAGGTTTTACAGACCCACCATAGAGAAGACGAATGCTGTTCCCCGTTGCAGTACCAAACCGTTTCGTCAGCAGGTCCCTTAAAACACCATGCACTTCCGCAACATCTTCCACCGTTGGTGTGAGCCCGGTTCCGATGGCCCAAACCGGTTCATAAGCAACAACAATTGTCCCACCGCTGATATCGTCGGGAAGAGAACCTGCCAGTTGCTCTCCTACAACTGCAAGGGTATCGCCTGCTTTACGCTGATCCTCGGTCTCTCCGATACAGACGATAGCCGTCAATCCGGCCCGTTTCGCCGCCAGGGCCTTGGATTTTACCAGATCATTGTCTTCTCCGTGATCGGCACGCCGTTCCGAGTGACCGACAATAATGGCTCGGGCACCGACATCGGCGAACATTTCGGCGGATAAATCGCCGGTATGGGCACCTTTTTCATTAATGTGGCAGTCCTGAGCCCCGATAATGATTGATGACGAAGCTGCCAGCTCTGAAAATCTGGAGACAAGTGTTGCCGGTGGGCAGATCATAATGTCAGGATTTTCCGGACTTTCCGTATCCGGACAGTTCTGGATCAAGTGAATGAGTTCACTGGAAGCGGCTTTCAAGCCATTCATTTTCCAGTTTCCGGCGACAAGAGGCTTAATCATGGATCAATTTTCCAGTGCTTTAGGTCTGTACATTTCTGTATTTATTTACAATTAATTGCTGAAAAATGTAGATAACCCGGTTCAAATGAATGTCAATTCATGTTTGTTGCTCGATACCAGCATGGCCCTTAGTATAAAGATACTTAGAAAGTTAAAATGGAAGGCGTCAATTGGATTTTGTAATAACGGTTGAATTCTTGACGGAATTCAAGCATTTACTGGACTGATTGAACGCATGAATACTTTCAACGGACAATCAGTTTTGGACATTCATTTTATCGACCCCGGTCAACTGTAAACTCTGGACAATCAATTAGTGCGGTAAGAAATCATGCTTAATTCTCTTCGTAAAAATGCATCCGGATGGATTGCCAAAGTCTTTATCGGACTGCTTGTCATTAGTTTTGCGGTCTGGGGGGTTGCGGATGTTTTCCACGGCGGAGCCGAATCGACGGTCGCCAACATTGGTGATTCTGAAATCAGTGCCGAACAGTTTCAGAATGAGTATCGCCAGGAGGTCAACAATTTCGGGCGGCAATTTGGTCAGCAACTGTCGGCTGAACAGGCGCGGCAACTGGGCATTGACCAGCGCGTATTGAACAGGCTGATCACGACCGCAGTTCTGGACCAGTCAGCAACTAATCTGAAATTGAGTGTGAGTGAAAAGGCGATTGCTGACAGTATTATTGATGATCCTAATTTCCGTGGCCCTACAGGAGATTTTTCGAAGCTGATTTTCGAACAGGTGCTGCGACAAAACGGACTGTCTGAACAGGGCTACATTGCCTTGCAGAAACAGGCGGCCGTCCGCAACCAGATTACACAAACCATTGCGACCATTCCCGTGGTACCGTCATCGCTGCTCGGTGCTGTCAATCAATATGTCAATGAGAAACGCCGGCTCAGATTTTTCAAACTGCCGATGTCCAAAGGCGGGTCAATATCGGAACCGGAATCGGATTCGTACAAGAAATTTTATGACGCCAATAAGCGAACGTTCACGGCACCGGAATATAGGAAACTCTCTGTCCTGGTTCTGCGACCGGAGGACTTGGCTGAAAGTATCGAAATCACCGACAAAGAATTGACGGATGCGTTTGACGAAAGAAAAAACACGTTCGGCAAGGCTGAAGAGCGAACGATTCAACAGATTTCCTTCAAAGACATTGATGCTGCCAATCAGGGTTTTGAAAAACTGAAAGCCGGGACCGATTTTCTTGAGCTCGCCAAGGAGCTCGGATTTTCGGAAAGCGATATCGATCTCGGAACAGTCACAAAAGCTTCTCTTGCGGACGAAAAGATAGCCGAAGCCGCCTTCCAGGTTGAGGAAGGAAAATTTTCCGAACCTGTTGCCGGATCCCTGAATACGGTTATTCTGCGGGTGACAAAAGTCGATCCGGAGATCGTCAAGACTTTTGATGACGTTAAGGATGAGCTGAAAAATACACTGGCGAGGGAGAAAGCGGAGAACGAACTTCTTGATATTCAGGACAATGTCGAGGACACCCTGGCTTCAGGCGCAACGCTTAGGGAAACCGCCGACAAGCTCAATATAACTCACAATATTTTCGAAGCCGTCGATGTCAGCGGTAATGATCGTAGTGGACAGAAAATTGCGGATCTGCCGGTGGCTCCCGGACTAATGAGCAGTGCTTTCCGATCTGATGTCGATCTCGAAAATGATCCTCTCGAAGTTTCCGGAGGCGGCCTTTTATGGTTCAAGGTCCTTGATATTATGCCGGAAGCATTGAAATCCTTTGAAACGGTTAAGGATGATGTTGCCAAAGCGTGGAAAGAAGACGAGGAACGCAAGGCCCTTCTCAAACTGGCCCGGTCCGTCGTTGACAGGGCGAACAAGGGAGAAACTTTCGCTGATCTTGCCAAGGAATATACAACGGAAGTCAAAACGTCCGAGCCACTTAAGCGCAACGAGGATAATTCTGATTTGCCGCGAGGCGCTGTGCTGCAGGCCTTCGCGCTGGGAGAAAATGCTGTCGGATCGGCGGCATTATCCAATGAAAAGGCACGTGTCGTTTTTCAGGTTCACGAAATCCAGTAACCGGAAAGACCCGCGGCCAAAGATCAGGAACAAGCCAAGCAACAACTGGTACAGCAATTCTCCAGTGATTTTCTGTCTCAGTATATATCGGGCCTAAGAAATGATTTGGGAGTTTCGATTAACAGGACGACATTTGATGCCCTTGTCGGTGGACAATATCAGCGCAGCCGATAAAATTCTAACTGAGCGCCGTTTTTTTGAGGTCCGGGAGACAACTGTTTTATGACTCTCCTCACCCAGCAGATGAGCGGTGCCATCGAACCGAACGCCGACGTTTTTGCTCAGAACTACAATAGAGGTGTGGCCCAGGTCGTCTCGTCACGGCTGGTAGCCGATCTTGAAACACCGGTCTCCGCATTTTTGAAAATTGCCCATAACAAAAGCTACAGCTTTCTCCTGGAGTCCGTGGAAGGCGGCGCCACACGCGGACGCTATTCCATGATTGGATATGCTCCGGATATTGTCTGGCGCGCAATCGGCAGCGAAGCCGAAATCAATCGCAAACCGCATCTGGATGCGGAAGCCTTCAAACCGGAAAATGCGGAAACTCTGGTGTCCCTGCGGTCGCTGCTTGAAGAATCCCGCATCGACCTTCCTGATTATTTGCCGCCCATGGCGGCCGGTGTTTTCGGTTTCATGGGTTATGACACTGTGCGCCTCATTGAAGACCTGCCTACCGCCCTTCCCGATCCTATCAACATTCCCGATAGTGTCATGACGCGGCCGACGATTATCGTCATATTTGACTCGGTCAAGGATGAGATCACAATTGTCACACCGGTCCGACCGACAAAAAGGCTGTCCGCAAAATCCGCCTACAGTCGCGCCTGGGACAGAATTGAAGATGTCATCACCCAACTCGAAGCCCCTCTGGCCCACACTCCGGAGATCGATGCCAGCAAAATGGTCATCTCCTCTCCGAAATCCAACACGACCGCGGCGCGTTACAAAAAAATGGTGCGCAAAGCGAAGGAATACATAAAGGCCGGCGACATATTTCAGGTCGTTCTGAGTCAACGCTTTTCGACCCCGTTTCATCTGCCGCCGTTCTCGCTCTACCGGGCGCTCAGGCGGACAAACCCCTCCCCCTTCCTGTATTATCTGAATTTTGATGACTATGCGATCGTCGGATCGAGTCCCGAAATTCTGGTTCGGGCCAGGGACGGCGAAGTTACCATCCGACCGATTGCCGGAACACGTCCTCGGGGTGCTACAAAAGAAGAGGATGCCGCCCTTTCCAGGGAACTACTGGAAGATGAAAAGGAACGGGCCGAGCACCTTATGCTCCTGGACCTCGGACGCAATGATGTCGGCCGCGTTGCCAAGATTGGGACAGTCCAGGTCACGGACAGTTTCTTTACCGAATACTACAGCCATGTCATGCATATTGTTTCCAATGTTATCGGTGAGCTGGATCCCAAATTTGATTCGATCGATGCGCTGATGGGTGGATTTCCCGCAGGTACAGTTTCCGGAGCGCCGAAGGTACGTGCCATGGAGATCATTGACGAGTTCGAGCTTGAAAAGCGCGGCCTGTATGCGGGCTGCGTCGGTTACTTTTCCGCCGATGGCGATATGGATACGTGCATTGTCCTTCGCACATCCCTGGTCAAAGACGGTATGATGCATGTCCAGGCCGGTGCCGGGATTGTCGCGGATTCCATCCCGGAAAATGAACTAGCGGAATGCGAGAACAAAGCAAAGGCGCTGTTTCGAGCAGCAGAAGAAGCCGTCCGCTATGCATCCCGGAGCAGGGAGCGGCAGTGATTAGAATTTCATTGTTTCGACACGCAAAATCCAGTTGGGACATTAAAGCCAAATCAGATTTCGATCGGCCCCTGGCGGCACGGGGAATCCATGCTGCGCAACGAATGGGTCGCTATATGGCAGCCTCGGAATTGCTTCCGGATCGCGTTTATTGCTCCGATGCAAAACGTGCCCGACAAACCTGTGATCTCGCCTTTGGCGACCTCGGTAACCCGCCTCACATCACCTATATGGAACAGCTTTACCTGGCCGATCCCAACAAAATGCTCAATATGATTTGTACCCAGTTTGAATTGGCCGACCATATCATGCTGATCGGACATAATCCGGGTTTTCAGGCATTGGCATTGGGGATGGCACGCAGGCTTTCGAAAGATGTGAAAGAAAGAATTTCGGCAAAATTTCCAACGGCCGCATTCATTGTTTACGATTTTGATATTTCTGAGCTTGAGGATGTTTCCCCGGGTAAGGGTGTACTGGTGAACTACATGACGCCCAAAGACCTGCCACAGAAGCTTTTGGATTAGTTAACAGAATTGATTTCTGGCCTTTTTTCTGGATTTGCCCGTCCAGTCAGTTTAGGGTCAGCGTCGAAACGACGTTTAAGACCTATAGCTGCGAAGCCATGATAATTCTGATCGATAACTACGACAGTTTTACCTATAATCTCGTTCACTATTTCGGTGAATTGGGAGCGCTTTGCCAGGTTTATCGAAACGACAAGATTACAGTCGATGAGGCCCTTAAGAAAAAGCCAAAAGCCATTGTGATTTCACCTGGTCCGTGCGACCCTGATCGCGCCGGTATTTGTCTTGACCTGGTCGAGCGTGCGGGACCGGATATACCGATATTTGGGGTCTGTCTCGGATTTCAAACCATTGGTCAGGCTTATGGGGGATCGATTGTCCGTGCTCCACAACTCATGCATGGAAAAATGTCCACGATCCGCTGCAAACCCAAAGGCGTTTTCAAGGGATTACCCAAGTCTTTCGAGGCAACGCGATATCACTCACTTATCGTTGAGCGAAAGAGCCTGCCGAAGAAACTAGTGGTCACAGCGGAAACCACGGATGGCGTAATAATGGGACTGCAACACAAAACCGATCCCATACACGGGGTTCAGTTTCATCCCGAAAGCATTACGTCCGAACACGGGCACGCTATTCTTGAGAATTTCCTTGATCTGGCAGGGGTCAGGCGCCGCCGCAAAAAGCCGGCGACCAGAAAGAAAATCCCAGCGCTGGCCTGACCAGTCAATTTCTAGATACAGACAGAAGATGGATAAATTAAAAGCACATATTGCCAAAGTCGCCGAAGGTACTGCCCTGACAGTCGAAGAATCTGCCGATGCGTTCAATATTATCATGTCCGGCGAAGCGACACCGTCCCAGATCGGTGCCTTCCTCATGGGATTACGGGTTCGTGGAGAAACGGTCAGTGAAATTTCCGGCGCCGCCAAAACCATGCGCAGCAAAGCGACGTCGGTTCCCATTCCGGAAGATGCCATCGATATTGTCGGCACCGGCGGTGACAATACCGGCACCTACAATATTTCGACCTGTGCGACTTTCGTAACCGCCGGGGGTGGTGTCAAGATTGCCAAGCACGGTAATCGTGCGCTCTCTTCAAAATCTGGTTCGGGAGATGTCCTGACTGCCCTGGGTGTCAAGCTCGACGTGAGTCCGGACGTTATTTCCAAATGCGTTCATGAGGCCGGTGTCGGCTTTATGTTTGCCCCCGCCCACCATGCAGCCATGCGTCACGTGATGCCGGCGCGGGTTGAACTTGGAACGCGGACCATATTCAATCTTCTCGGCCCCCTCTCCAATCCCGCGGGAGCTCGGCGGCTGCTGGTCGGCGTATTTTCAGAACAGTGGGTTGAGCCCATGGCCCATGTTTTTAACGAACTTGGCAATGAAAAAGTCTGGGTCGTTCATGGATCCGACGGTCTCGATGAAATTACGACAACCGGCGCCACGAAAGTCTCGGAACTCGCTGACAAGCAGGTACGGACATTTGAAATATCCCCTGAAGATGTGGGATTGGAAACCGCCAGGCCGGAACAGTTGAAAGGCGGCGAGCCCGAAAGCAACGCCAGGGCCATTCAGGATGTGCTTGCCGGTGAACCCGGCCCCTTCCGGGATATCGTCCTTTTCAACAGCGCGGCTGCTTTTGTCATTGCAGATAAGGCTGGTGATCTGATGGGGGGTATGAAGATCGCTCGGGAGAGTATTGATAGCGGGAGTGCCAGGGAAGCCCTGCAAAACCTAATTGAAATTACCAATAGTGGCTGATGCCAATGACCGATGTCCTGGCGAAAATCGTTG
>CAJHZG010000411.1_pt1 | contig 10884 bp, 8 predicted proteins | sample 9198901 | NCBI WGS metagenome assembly CAJHZG01 (sample SAMEA7708382, study PRJEB35096) | sediment metagenome | biome: marine neritic benthic zone biome [ENVO:01000025]; feature: sediment [ENVO:00002007]; material: shallow marine sediment [ENVO:03000034] sea grass bed [ENVO_01000059] ... | reverse complement strand
TTTTCCCAAAGCTCATCAAGTCCTTCTCCCGTAAGTCCTGAAAGAGTAACAACAGGCGGTGACCACTCTGGAACTCTGGGCGTTAGAATATTCAGGGCAGCCCGGTAATCGGCCGCGGTGGCCGCTGCTTTTTTTGCATTGTCTCCGTCAGCCTTGTTGATCGCGATCATGTCCGCAATTTCCAGAACGCCTTTTTTCAAACCCTGTAATTCATCTCCAGTCCCGGGCAAAAGCATAACCAGAAAAAAGTCAACCATGCTCGCTACGGTGATTTCCGACTGACCGATGCCAACGGTTTCAACGAGCACGATGTCGTACCCGGCAGCCTCACAAACGAGAATTGCTTCCCGTGTTGCATGGGTCACCCCCCCTAGTGCCCCAGATGTAGGCGAGGGACGCACATAGGCGTTGGCGTGCGTTGACAATTCTGTCATGCGTGTTTTATCGCCTAGTATAGATCCACCGGAAACAGAAGAAGTCGGGTCGACAGCAAGGACGGCAACACGATGCCCGTTATCAATGAGTTTCATTCCAAGATTTTCAATGGTCGTCGACTTGCCGACTCCTGGCAGGCCGGTTACGCCGATGCGCCACGATCCGCCAGTGTGCGGTAATAGCGCGCGCAGCATAGTGTCTGCTTCTTCGCGATGGATTGGGTTTTGACTTTCAATCAAAGTTAGGGCGCGGGCCAATAGCTGACGATCTCGAGCATGAACTCCTTCAATCAGGTCTTCTGTATTAACCGACACCGGCATCTTCTTTTTGGTCATGGGATTGGAATAGGCTCGATTCGTCAAGAGTGCAAGGGGTCACAGAACGAGCAAATGTTGAGTTGAGAAAATTCCCAAGAAATGGTCTGTTTTTGTTGATCTTCTTCTAAGCGCCACACTATCGGGGAATGACTCGAGAACGAGAAAAAGCGCCAAGCCAGATTGCGGCTATGACCATGCTTGCACCGGCGAGCTGGAGCCACGATAGTGGTTCTCCCAGAAAAAGAACGGAAACCGTCATGGCCGACAATGGTAGTGCTGTGGTCATTAGTCCCGCAATGGCGGTGTCCACATGCGGTAGACCTCGGTACCATAGCAAGAGCGCGAAGACGCTCGCGGCAAGTATATACCAGATTACAAGCAAACCAATTGTGATGTTTATCGACCCATAGTCAAAAGTGACAATCTCGCCCCAAGCCAGAGGTAATATAAAAATTAATCCAGCTACATTGGCTGCAAGCGCCAGCCGAACTGGACTTAGAGACCGACTTAGTCCCTTTGCGAGAATGACGAAAGTCGCTTCACAAACTACCGCGCCGACTACCATCAGATTGCCGACAAGACTGCCTTGCTCGATATCTCCTGGATCGATTTGAACAAAACCAATGCCGAGAACGGCAAGTGCAATTGCAGTGATCATCAGTCGAGTTGGCATTTCGCGGAATACGATCAATCCGAGCACTGCGACCATGGCGGGCATCGTTGCAGTGATAATTCCGGCATCCGTTGCTGCAGTTCGTTTGACACCCTCAAGAATCAAAACCGAGAACAGGACCATACCGATAAAGGACATGAGTGCGATTAGTCCCCATTCCCGGCCATTGAGCTCTCGAATTTTTCGCATTTTCGAATTGGATTTCTCGCTGGGCAGCAGCACGATGAGTGCAATAACAGAAAAAGCAAAGCGAAAAAAAATAAAAAGCAGGACGGGAATTTGAGCGACGATTACCTTGCCCAATGGAACATTGGACCCGACGAGCGCCATGGCACAGAACAGACAGAGGCTCGCTGTCCAAGGTTGCATCAGGATGTTACTCCGATGCTGTAGTTGGTTTGAGTAACTCGAAAAAACATTACTCCGCTGCAGCAGCCGGATCGTGCCCCAAATGCATTGCCAGGCGATCAAGTAATTCCAATGCAGCTTCTCCTACGACCGTACCAGGTCCAAATACGGCAACAGCACCAGCTTCCAGGAGCTCATCGATGTCTTGTGGAGGAATGACTCCGCCGACAACAATCAGGATATCGCCCCGCCCCTGTTTCTCGAGCGCTTTTTTGACTTCCGGAACGAGGGTTAGGTGTCCGGCGGCCAATGAAGACACACCCAGAATGTGCACGTCATTGTCTACAGCCTGTCGGGCGGCTTCCTGAGGTGTCGAGAAAAGCGATCCGATATCAACATCAAATCCTAGGTCCGAGAAGGCGGAAGCTATTACTTTCTGGCCCCGGTCATGACCATCCTGTCCGACTTTAGAAACGAGGATTCTCGGTCTTCGGCCTTCATGTTGTTCAAATATCCTTACTCGGCTTAGGACATCTTGCACGAGTTCATTCATGGAACCCACCTCTGCTTTGTAAATACCTGTGACGGCTTGTATTTCTGCCTTGTGGCGGCCAAACACCTTTTCCAAGGCCATAGAGATTTCACCGACCGTTGCCTTGGATCGTGCGGCGTCTACAGAGAGTTGAAGGAGATTGCCGTCGGATGCCGCTCCTTCTGTGAGATTGTTGAGAGATGCTAAAACTTCTTTTTCATCGCGTTCCGCTTTCAGACGCCCAAGTTTGGCAATCTGACTTTGGCGGACGGCAGCGTTGTCAATTTTGAGTATGTCTATGTCTGGTTCATTTTCAACTTTATACTTCGTTACGCCGACTATGGTCTGAGAGCCAGTGTCGATGCGTCCCTGGGTTCGAGCCGCCGCCTCCTCGATCCGCCGCTTGGGCAAGCCGGCTTTTATAGCCTTGGCCATACCCCCGAGTTCTTCGATTTCTTTCAAGTGAACAGTTGCCCGTTCAGCTAAATCTTGAGTGAGCCTGTCGATAAAATAGCTTCCGCCCCAAGGATCGACGACACGGCAGGTTCCGCATTCCTGTTGAATAAAGAGTTGGGTATTGCGCGCGATTTGTGCGGAAAAATCAGTGGGCAGAGCCAGAGCTTCATCGAGGGCGTTTGTATGCAGGGACTGTGTGTGGCCCTGAGTTGCTGCCATAGCTTCGATACAGGTCCGCACGACATTATTAAAGACATCCTGTGCGGTCAAACTCCAGCCGGAAGTCTGACAATGAGTTCGGAGACTGAGAGATTTGTCATTTTTCGGATTGAACTCTTGCATAAGATTTGCCCAGAGTAAGCGTGCGGCTCTCAGCTTAGCAATTTCCATATAGAAATTCATACCGACAGCCCAGAAAAAGGAAAGACGCGGAGCAAAAGCGTCTACATCGAGACCAGCGGCCATACCTGCGCGCACATACTCAATTCCATCGGCCAGGGTGTAGGCCAATTCCAGATCAGCAGTCGCACCAGCTTCCTGCATGTGATAGCCAGAAATCGATATTGAATTAAACTTCGGCATATTCTGGGATGTATAAGAAAAAATATCCGAGATTATGCGCATGGAATGTTCTGGCGGATAGATATAGGTGTTGCGCACCATGAATTCTTTGAGAATATCGTTCTGAATTGTACCCGCCAGTTGATTTAAGGAGACGCCTTGTTCCTCTGCTGCGACAATGTATAAAGCGAGAACTGGAAGTACGGCTCCATTCATCGTCATTGAAACGGTCATCTGGTCGAGGGGGATGCCATCAAACAGGGTCCGCATATCGTAAAGGGAGTCAATGGCGACACCGGCCATTCCAACATCTCCACCCACGCGCGGATGATCTGAGTCATAGCCCCTGTGTGTCGCTAAATCGAAGGCAATAGAAAGGCCTTTCTGACCGGCAGACAGATTTCGCCGGTAAAAGGCATTGCTCTCTTCAGCTGTTGAAAAACCCGCATATTGTCGAATTGTCCAGGGCTTTTGCACATACATGGTTGGATAAGGGCCACGTAAGAAGGGGGCAATTCCCGGCAAGCCGCCATCGAGCCCCAAGTTTTTTGTATCTTCAGCGAAGTAAGTGTCGAATACATCAATTCCTTCCGGAGTATCATAAGTCGTGCGCGTTGCACGGTGTTTATTGCCAGGAGGCGTTTCCGGATGCAGATCAATATCGGCAAAATCAGGTATTCTGCTCATTTTTTCGCCTGTACCATTAATATTCAAAGCTAAGCCGTTTGGACAAACCAAGGGCTTGTATAACGAACGATAGTTCTTCTAGTATATTCGCACCTCTGTACAAAAATCCATCAACTCCGGCGTCACGAAAGCTCGTGATTTTGTTTCCAGGACGGACGATCATAAGGATGCGACTAGCACCGGCTTCTCGAAGCAATCGGGCTTGTTCGATGCCTTGATGGTTTAGAGAATTATCGCTGCCAACGATGCAGACCACCGAATTTTTGATTTTTGATAGTGTTTCCGGGCTCTCATTTTCGGAAAGCGGACTATCTTGTCTTTTCAGGTCCAGACCAGCGATGGCAAATATGTTTTTTCCGAAGTCCACAAGATCCGACGTATTTTTTTCTTCATCCAAAATGAACGCCAGGACACAAGGTCTCGTGCCATTCTCCTGATACTTTTCTTCGACAAAATCCCTGACGGTCTCAAATGGTTCCGCCAATCGGCGGAGCGGTAAAGTCTCGGCTGTAACGGCCACATCAACTTCATCTTTTGCCGGGGGATGCTCTGAGATTGTCTCCTTGGGATGGGAAGTGAGATTGGGAAACGCATTAATCCCGGTGATTTCATCGGTTAGAATTGCGAGGTTATCAAGCCTCCGGTTCGCAGTATTGCGAATTGAACGTTGTATACTGCCACTTTGCAATATCGACTCTAACGACCCTTCATTCTCCAATTGTTGAAATATGGACCAGGACTTTTCAGCAAGGGCCTGGGTTAGATGGGTCACATATCCTGATCCCCCCGGACTGTCGGTGATTTGTCCCAAGCCAGATTCTTCGCGCAAAATAATTTGGGTGTTTCGTGCCATGCGCCGTGCAAAACTTGTTGTTTGCCCCTCAACCCAGCTGAACGGTAAAAGTAGAATGGCATCAGCCCCGCCAATTGCGGCACTCGCACAGGCGGACGTCAGCCTCAGCATATTAGTATGGCTGTCGTAGCGACTTAACATTCGTTCCGAAGAAAAGGCAAAACATCTGATATTCAATGCGACGTCTGCGCAACCGCAGGCCTCCCCCAATCGGTAGATAAGTTGTCGAAGAGCCCGAAGTTTGCTTATTGAGGTAAAGAAGTCCGAATCGACGGAAACTTGAACCGTGGTGAGAGCTAGAGTTTGCTCCGGCAATATCTTGTGCATTTCGAGCCACCGAAGATAAGTGACAAGGGTCTTGAGGATGGCAGCCAATTCCTGAGCGTCACTGGCGCCGGCATTATGATAAGGTCGACCATCGGCTGCAAGAACCGTGAAGGGAAGGTCTTTATCGTGAACTCTTGCACAAAGAGTTCCCAATTGTTGTTTGGCCTGGTCAAAACTGACTGGCAGTGAGCCATGGCGGGCGAGTGACCCAAGCGGGTCGGCATTCAGATCACAACGAATTTGGGACGCGGCGAATGGCTTGCTGCTCCACAATGAAAAGAGGTCTCCAGCAACAGTTGTGTATTCACTTCCGGTATTGAGGGATACTGATCTGACGGAACCCATGTCCTGATCCATTAGCATGCTGATATTGGCAAGCGAATTGGCTGGGACGCCGAACTGTCCCGGACTTGCCAGTTGCAAGTGAATACCTTCAGTTCCTCCAACAATATCTTCTGCAATATCGGCTTTTGTCTTTTCGATCGTCGGACCCGCATACATCTGGTGAATTTCCCAGCTCGGTTCCGATGTCGATAAAGCTATCCCGCGTGTCCAATGCGCGTCGCTGGTCTGGAGTTTGTCAGCGGGGATGTTCCCCACAACAGGACTGTAAAGCGGTTCGATTTCGATATCATCATATGTTCGATGAATGAGCGTTTCGCGAAACGGTTTTCCATTTAATGCCTTGTCAACCAACGCGTGCCATTGCTGAAGATCGGGAGCGGGAAATTTATTTATAAAATCCATTTTTTTCATGTCTATAGTATATATGCCAGTACCAAGCGTACGACATTGCTGTAAATCAAAACCAGCCTATAGACACATTATACATTGGTCGTAGTTTTTTCGGAAATATTGTCTTTAGTTTGATAAACAATAAAAAAAAGCGGTCGCCCTTGAGAGCTCCCGCTTATTTGTGTCAGCAAAATCAAGCTCGGATTAGTAGGTCATTGTTGGCTTGAGTTCCTTAGCATGTTTGACCCATTTCTCGACTTGAGCGAGTCCGGGAAGCTGGCGTACAAGCTTCTTCTTGCGTTTGGCATTGGCCTCGGTCATTGCTTGATGCAGGTTTTCAGGCTTCCGTTTTCGCAGCTCCTTGACGGTATCAACGCCTGCGACTTCAAGAAGTTCAGAATATTCTTCGCCTACACCCTTAACGCGAAGAAGGTCTGCCATATTGGTCCATTTCAGGATCAGCTTTTCTTCGATACCGGTTTGCTTCGCCAGGTCCTGACGACCTTTCTTTTTAGCGCCAGCGTCAAGGAGTTTGCCAGTGCTTGCTATACCGTTTGATTTAAGGATTTTTTTGTACTTCACACCGATTCCCTCGATTGTGTCGATGGGATAGCTCATTATAAAGACCTCCTAATTCAGTCCATATTCAATTGGGGTTTTGTATCCAGTTTCTGGATTTTTCGTTTGTACGAAATTAGTTCTGCCAGTAATTCCACAGCGCTTCAACCGCTAAATCACTTTTTCACAAAGCGATCGGAACACCATCGAATACCGACATGTAACGAGAATAAACTGACAAATCTGTCTCAGAATTTCCAATTACCCGCAGTTGGAGCACTATATGAAATCGTTGAGACCTGGAACTGCATCCGTGATGTTCTTCACCAAATCCTCTCCGGCAGTTTCTCGGGCATGGTCAAGAAAATCCAATCCGACAGTTTTCGCCTGGTCCATATCCAACCCGATTGATTGCATGCCAGACATAAGTTCCATGAGAGGATTGCCGCTCCCTCCACCTCCTAACAATTCGCCAAGAGTTCCCGTAAGATTCCCGACGATGTCTGAATTTGATGAGGTGTCCGAATCGGCTAGCATTTGATTTGCACCCGGTAGCGCAGCCATAAGGGAGGAGAATTTTTCATCGCCAGCGTATTGTTTTAAAAGGTTTAATATTACTGCTACAGCTTTCTCCGCTATTGCTGAGTCAATGCCCAGTTTCGAAGCAATTTGCTCAATGAAGCCTTCCATGTTCGTATTCTCCAGAAAATCGACAGGATCGGTATTAAACGCGCCATCTGCACATAAGCTAAAAAGAGGTATCTAACAAGGACCATCTGGTGATTGCAAAAGTTCATTAGACATGCATAGAGTCGGTCATTGGGGCCATAATAGTAGCATTTAAGACAATAGACACATCGAAAACTAACGATCAGGAAGGGCCGGTTCGCGCAGGGCCGGCCACAAACAGGGAAATCAATAGATGAGTGAAGAGACCTCGATTTTTATCGGCAAGAGCACCAAGAGAGAAGGGCTGGAACTCAAACTCGCGAACCGGCACGGGCTGATCGCCGGTGCAACGGGGACAGGTAAAACCGTTTCCCTGCAGATTCTGGCAGAGGGATTTGCTGACCACGGCGTTCCCGTATTCTGCTCGGACGTCAAAGGTGATTTATCCGGCATAGCGGCTGCAGGGGTATCCAAGGATTTTCTGGAGAACCGGGCAGAGAAAATTGATTTTCATGATTACAAGTATGATGCATACCCGGTCATATTTTGGGATCTGTTTGGCGAAAAAGGACATCCCATCCGTACCACGATTGAGGAGATGGGACCGCTTCTTCTTTCCCGCCTGTTGGACCTCAATGAAACACAAGAAGGTGTGCTTAATATTGCTTTTCGCGTTGCCGATGAAGAAGGACTTCTGCTGCTGGATCTCAAGGATCTGCGGAAACTGCTTGTTAATCTTGCCGAACGCGCCAGTGAACTTACTACGGAATATGGCAATGTTTCCAAGAATTCCATAGGGTCAATCCAGAGGCGGTTACTGGTTCTGGAGGAGCAGGGCGGTGAGAACTTCTTTGGCGAACCTGCCTTGAAAATCAGTGATTTCATGAGAACTGAGCGAGATGGCCGAGGTTTTATTAATATTCTGGCGGCAGACAGGCTGATGGGTTCGCCGAGGCTCTATGCAACATTTCTTCTCTGGCTTCTTTCCGAGCTATTCGAGGAACTGCCGGAAGTCGGAGATCCGGAAAAGCCGAAACTCGTTTTTTTCTTCGATGAAGCCCATTTGCTGTTTGATGAATCTCCCAAGGCTTTGCTTGAAAAAGTCGAGCAGGTTGTCAGGTTGATCCGTTCAAAGGGAGTGGGCGTTTATTTTGTAACCCAGAATCCGCTAGATGTTCCGGATACAGTGTCGAGCCAGCTTGGTAATCGCATACAACATGCTCTGCGGGCCTTTACGCCACGCGAGCAGCGTGCTGTTCGCGCTGCCGCCGAAACATTCCGCCCCAACCCGGAACTGAATACTGAACAAGTAATCATGGAACTGGGCGTTGGTGAAGCTTTGGTGTCAACCCTGGAAAAGAAAGGACATCCATCGATCGTGCAACGGACACTCGTTCGACCCCCATCGTCCCGTCTGGGACCGCTGACGGACAAAGAACGCCGCCAAGCTATAAAGGATAGCCCATTGATGGGTGTATATGATGATGAGGTTGATCGAAAATCAGCATACGAGATACTTAAAAAGCGGGCTGAAGAGCTAAGAAAGCGGGAAGAAGAACTTGCGAAAGCTGGTAGTGACCAGGAACGACATGGGTCATTCCGCGTTCCGCGCCGTCGCTCTACAACTTCGAAAAGACGTTCTACGCGTCGTCGTTCGTCTCGTCGGCAGACAGCTTCTGAAACTTTCACGAAATCTGTCCTGCGATCCCTTGGTTCTTCCCTGGGGCGAGTGCTAGGACGCGCCATCAGGGGCGCTCTGGGCGGGCGCTAGATTAACGACTCACTACGTCAATCACTGGCGAATCTCGGTATGTTTTGAGGATTTCGCCGAAGTCACATTTCTGTCTGTATGCCACTTGTAAAGTGCGCTGCCGAATCCCATATCGGTGTTGCATAGAACTAACGAAAACAAAAGCGGTGGTTGGATGACATTATGGTCCAGCTGCCGTTTTTTCTTGGCTTCGCTTACGTGACTTTTATCTCTGTTACGAGCACCAGGCTTTGGTAGCTAAGAGCATTCTTCGATTTTAAAATATCGCTTTGTTCTCAGACAACACAAACTTCAACACAGTGACGTTCGTGCTCATAAAATATTCCTATTAGCTTTGGAAAATCTCGAACAATCTGAACATGACCTGAATACCTGCTTCAATGGCCATTCAGTCCGATCCGATTACCCTATATTCATTGGAAATCTGGGCAGAGGAGAAGTGCAATGGCCAAGAAAGCACTTCGGGTTTATACGTTACTTGCAGCAACCCTGCAGTCCGTGTTGGTAATTACAGTTGTTCTGGGCGTCGTCTTCCTGTTCTTGCTGGCCTTCGGTGTCGCCGCCAATTCTTTGGATCTTTCGGCCAGTTCAAGCACAAGTGCTCTCGTTGTCGATACGAATGCCGAACGAAACGTTTTCCATCCTGAGTAGTTCTACATATAACTTTTGATGAGATTTATACTTTCCTGCTTTAATCAAAATAAAAAGGGGACAGAAGACTGTCCCCTCACCGATTACCTCAAGGCAATCATTGCTGTTCAACCGAAAGGCTAACTTGCTGCCTGGAACAGACCTTCGACGTACTCCCAGTTAATGAGATTGTCGACCCAGGCTTCCAGGTATTTCGGGCGCGCATTTCGGTAGTCAATATAGTAGGAGTGTTCCCAGACATCGCATCCAAGAATTGGTGTGGCGTCATGGACGAGCGGATTTTCACCATTTGGTGTTTTCATAATTTCAAGTTTGCCGTTTTTCATTGCCAGCCACGCCCAGCCTGATCCGAATTGGGTCATGCCTGCCTGAATAAACCCTTCCCGAAACTGGTCATAACCGCCGATGTCCTCGTTAATTTTCGCTTCGAGAGCACCCGGTATCTTGGTGCCGCCACCGCCGGGTTTCATCCAGTTCCAGAAATGAATATGGTTATAGTGCTGACCTGCATTGTTGAAGAGACCGGCATTGGACCCGTAAGAAGCTTTGACAATTTCCTCAACAGACTGTCCATCCATACCCGCTTCGGCCGCAAGATTACTACCAACAGTGACATAGGCCTGATGGTGTTTGTCGTGATGAAATTCGAGTGTTTCCGCAGACATATAAGGCTGCAGAGCATCATAAGCATAAGGAAGTTCTGGAAGTTCAAAAGCCACGATGTTTTTCCTCCAATTAAGAGATTGAACTTTAAGTGAATTAGGGGTCTTTTTTACATTTCTACCCCGGGACCGGGACGCAGGCAAGTGACCATGCCATCGGCGATCAAAATAAGGACCTCGCCCTCAAATTTGTTCCTGTCAAAGGAATTGAACTCTAAAAAAAGGCGTGTATTCCCGTTTGCGCGCGACCTAGAATGAGCGCATGAATGTCGTGAGTTCCCTCATAAGTATTTACGGATTCAAGATTCATCATGTGACGAACAACCTGATATTCATCATTGATACCATTGCCTCCATGCATGTCCCGCGACATTCGGGCTATATCCAGAGCCTTTCCGCAATTGTTGCGCTTCATCAGCGAAATCAGTTCAGGCGACCCGACACCTTCATCCATCATTCGTCCGAGGCGCAGGGCGCCCTGAAGTCCCAGTGCAATTTCAGTTTGCATGTCAGCAAGTTTTTTCTGAACAAGCTGGTTGGCGGCGAGGGGGCGGTCGAACTGTTTCCGATCCAGAACATATTGCCGGGCAGCTTGCCAGCAAAACTCCGCGGCCCCCATTGACCCCCAGGCAATGCCGTAGCGCGCTCG
>CAJHZG010000179.1_pt1 | contig 10991 bp, 8 predicted proteins | sample 9198901 | NCBI WGS metagenome assembly CAJHZG01 (sample SAMEA7708382, study PRJEB35096) | sediment metagenome | biome: marine neritic benthic zone biome [ENVO:01000025]; feature: sediment [ENVO:00002007]; material: shallow marine sediment [ENVO:03000034] sea grass bed [ENVO_01000059] ... | reverse complement strand
TGTAGCCCTGCATGACGGCAATGTGGTGGGCCGGCTCGGGCTATTTGCGGGTCGGCAATTGCATCTGGGTCCGTGTGCGGCCCTGAAAATTGGGGGCATTACTGTTATTGTGATCTCAGATCGCTCTCAAACGGCCGATCCAATATTTTTTGAAATGTTCGGCCTCGACATCGCAGATGCCCATACAGTTATCGTCAAATCGCGAGGTCATTTCCGATCAGGATTCCTACCCTGGTTCCCGCCAGAAAACGTCAAGGAAGTCGATACGAAGGGCTTAACGTCACCTGTCCTTGAGCGAAGACAATGGCATTACCTTCCACGACCCGTTTATCCACTCGATAAAGATGTTGAATGGTCCCTATAATTTGAAGGTATGGCCTGGTTAATATAATGTCCGCGGACAATGACTGAATAGAAGAGTTGGCTGATACGCTCGTCAACAACTAGCTATGATGTTCGACGCCTTGGAAAAGTGGTTCAATGAACCCGGCTATCAAGGCTGTATGTTCATCAGGGCTTCTTCAGAACAGCAGGATTCTCATCATCTAATTTACAAATAATCGCCGACCACAAGCGTATGCTGGAAGGCCACATTACTGAGTTGGCCCAGCACGAAGGTTTGACAAATTCTTCCGTCCTCGCAAGGCAAATATTGTAATTGAAAGAAGGTGCAATAGTAACAGTTCATTTGGGATATACTGAAATCCCAGCTACAAAATGCCATAGAGACTGCAATTGGACTCCTGAAAATTCACATTCAGGAAAACAACCGACATTAATATAGTCGAACTCTCATTAGAATTTTCTTAGTTGGATTTGTCTGCAGTCAGGAGAAGGAGACCCGGTGTGTTATCTCACCTCCGCCAATGACACACAAAATTCGGTTAAGGCTGCGCTCAGTGTAGTCTCGGACAAGATCACGGAAATTGGAGAGTAAATTATGCCCACGCAATTCGATGCAATTATTATTGGTACCGGTCAAGCTGGACCATCAATGGCTCAGAAAATGACTCAAGAAGGTTTAAAAACAGCGATTGTAGAAAGAAAATTGTTTGGAGGCACTTGTGTCAATGTTGGCTGTATTCCGACAAAGACACTGGTAGCAAGTGCACGGGCGGCGCACATGGCCCATCGCAGCAGCGATTTTGGAATCGCTATTGACGGAAATATCACCATCAACATGAAACAAGTCAAAGCGCGGAAAGATTCAATTGTACAACAATCCAATACAGGGGTTACCAACTGGCTCAAGAACATGGACAATTTAACCGTGTATGAAGGGCATGCTCGAATGGAGGACGCGAACACGGTCCGTGTCAATGGTGATCTTCTGAAATCTGACAAGATCATAATTAATGTTGGTGGACGACCTGTCGTACCCGATATTCCCGGGATCAATGAAGTCGACTACATGACCAGTTCCAGCATCATGGATGTGGATTTTCTGCCAGAACATCTCATCATCATTGGTGGCAGTTACATCGGACTTGAGTTTGCACAAATGTATCGGCGATTCGGCAGCCAGGTAACGGTTGTTGAAATGGCCCCCAAGTTGATAGGGCGCGAGGATGACGAAGTTTCCGCTGCGATACAGGAGATATTAGAAGCTGAAGGTGTCCAGTTTCGTCTCAATGCCAACTGCATTGGGCTGGCCAAACGCGATGGCCATACAATCGTCACAGCAAGCTGTGAGCCCGGTCCGGAAGATATCGTCGGGTCCCATATATTGATGGCCGTGGGTCGAAAACCGAATACGGATGATTTGGGTTTGGATGCCGCTGGTGTCGAAACCGATGCACGAGGCTTCATTGTCGTAGACGATATGCTTTCTACAAATGTTTCGGGTATTTGGGCATTGGGTGATGTTAACGGCAAAGGCGCTTTTACACATACGGCGTATAATGATTACGAGATTCTTGCCGCCAATATGTTCGACGATGATCCAAGGCGGATATCGGATCGAATTATGACTTATGGATTATTCATCGATCCACCTCTGGCTCGGGTCGGAATGACCGAAACTCAAGTTCGCGAGTCAGGAATTAATGCATTAGTCGGCAAAATGAAGATGGCAAGAGTTGGACGTGCCCGAGAACGCAGCGAGACCCAGGGGTTTATGAAAGTTCTTATAAATGCTGACAATGAGAAAATACTCGGGGCATCGATCCTTGGTATTGGAGGTGATGAAGTTATCCACGCACTGACAGATATCATGTATGCGGATAAATCATATAAGGTGATACAGCGCGCAACTCATATTCACCCAACCGTCTCAGAGCTTGTCCCAACATTGCTGGGAGATTTACAGCAACTCTCATAATCTTTGCGAATGCTGGTAAGATGCGTTCACCTAAGGATTTAGTTTACTAATCTTAGAGTTTGCCAAGGCAAATATCGAAGTCCTGTTTTGAGGTCTTCCAGTGAATTTGTTGACGGCATGTCATCTGGTTGTGCAACATTTCACTGTGAGTTTAGAAACTGTGTATGTACCGGCCCTCATCCAATATCCATGCAACAATTGGATCCTACTCCCAATTTGGGCCTTCATCACTATGTGTTTCCTAGGACATGAGCCTCTTCTCAACGATTGGATGAAATTCGGTCGCGATCTTTCGTCAGCTTAAACGTGAATATTAACGGATAAGAAATTCGTCGATCCCGTTGAACCTCCCAACCGGATGCAATGGAAGAAATGCTGCTTATCGGCCAATATTCGAGTATATTGATTCATATAAATTTTATAGAAGCTCTTGATGATGAATTCAAAATCAATATCCGACCGTTCACGCTGGAATGGTCGATTTTCAATAACCATTACACTGACAACAGCAATTGCATTGCTCGTTTTAATCTCGACTAGTGGTGTTTTAGGTGTTGGTGTTTGGCTAGCCCAAAAAAATACATTCGAATTACTCAGCAATAATGCAAACCAGAGCCTGTCAAATACGACGAACCAAATAAAGCAACATTTACTACCAGCAGAACTAACGGCAAAATTTATTGCTGAGCGGATCACAAATCAAAAAATTGATCCCCTTAACCGTGATTTGTTTAGTCAATTTCTTTTGGGCGCTTTAGCCGCGGCCCCACAAGTTGAATCTGTTCAGTACATAGATTCCAACCTTATGTCCCTGGCCGCCTCTCGCGATAGATACGGTATCGTTTTATTGGAAGAATTCGATTATTCAAATGATAAACAAGTTCGTGAGCGTTGGGATTCAATGTCAGATGATATGCAATGGACGGCTCCAATATGGCGTGAAGCCTGGAAGAAAACCTTTCTAAATATCGCTTATCCAGTTAAGCAAAATTCGGAATTAGTGGGTGTTGTTGTCGCAGTCGTTTCTGTTCGTGAGTTTTCATCTTTTGTCCGAACAGTAGATGCAACTGATGATGGGACACGTTTTGTTTTATATGGACGGGCGCACGTCTTAGCCCATCGCATGCTTTCACAAGGATTTCCAGGTCGCTCCGCCAAACAACCTCTGCCTGAGCTGGTGAATTTCCCGGACCGTGTTCTTTCGTCGATTTGGAAAGAGAAAGACCGTTATGAACTTTCGTTGAAATTGGATCAGGATACCATTGGTCATGCATTAGTCATTGATAACCAGGAATATGTGTTTCTTTTCCGACGTCTTCATGGCCTTGGTCCGAAGCCGCTTTTGGTGGGCATATATTTTAGAATTGCCGATGTCGGAACTGAAATTCGGCGCATGGTAATCGCACTATTTTTTGGAATAGGCGCATTGATTTTTTCGTTCATCGTAGCCGTAATAATTGGACGCAGAATTGCACGACCTATTGTGAGATTTTCGACAGCTGCAAGTCGGGTTGGAAAACTCGATATTGCTAGTATAGAAGATCTTCCAGGAAGCGTATTTCGGGAGTTGAACAATCAATCAAATTCTTTCAACGCGATGCTTCGGGCATTGCGCTGGTTTGAACTCTATGTTCCCAAGAAAATAGTTGATCGCCTAATTAAACAAGGAGAAATATCGGACACCATTTCGAAAGAACAGACAGTTACAATCATGTTCACGGATATAGTAGGATTTTCCTCGATCTCCGAAGGAATGACCGCCCCCGAGGTTGCCGCATTTGTTAATCGGCACTTTGAAATTGTCACCAGCTGCATTGAGGCCGAAGAGGGAACAGTCGATAAGTTTATTGGTGATTCTGTAATGGCTGTCTGGGGTGCGCCCGATTCTCAGTCCGATTCAGAAGCGCGGGCTTGCAGAGCTGCCCTGGCTATTAGGACCAATTTACAAGAAGAAAATACTCGTCTTCGTTCTGAAGGAAAACGACCAATAGGCATTCGCATCGGAATCCATACCGGAATTGCGACTGTTGGAAATATCGGGACTCCTGATCGCATTAATTACACGGTTATTGGCGACACAGTAAATATCGGACAAAGAGTGGAACAAATTGGTAAAAGCCTTCGCCCGGCCGAAAGTGAAATTACCATACTCATAAGTGGTGATACGGCCAGTGGCCTTGGCTCTGAATTCGAATTAATTAATTTAGGGAGTCATACAATCAAAGGACGTAGTGGAGCTATTGAAATATTTAGTTTGAGCTAGCCAGAACATAATTGAAAGTGCCATGTCGGTTTACGACACGAAGCGGAAGTAATCCGCAGTTGTGTAAATATCAGTCAACTGGAGACAAGCGAACACCGATTTTATTTAATTGAATGACCGCTTGGGATCCGAAGGAAACAACCAAGCTGGTCAAACACATGGGACGACTATAACAATTTATAATCCAGAATTTTAATTGAGGTGTGGGTCATGGGTGAATTGCCGGAAAAAATGTACGGCGTTCTATTGGTCGGACATGGCGGTCCGGAGATGCTTCATTTTCGTAACGACATACCCGTTCCCCACCCCGGAACGAACGATGTGCTGGTCCGGGTCTCGGCTGCGGGTGTGAACAATACGGACATAAATACCCGAACAGCATGGTACTCGAAGAGCGATCATAATGATGATGATGCCAGTTGGTCCGGACAAGCCTTAAAATTTCCACTTATTCAGGGAGCCGATGTTTGCGGAACAATCGCCTCCGTTGGAGAAAATGTTGAGAGTGGACGTATCGGCGAGCGAGTTCTTATCGAACCCTGTATTCGTGAAGCACACAATAACTCACTCGACAAACCATGGTACTTAGGGTCGGAATGCGCAGGGGGCTTCGCAGAATACGTGGTAGTCGCTTCCCGTCACGCCTATGCCGTCAACAGCACATACGAGGATTACGAACTAGCGTCATTTCCCTGCTCCTACTCAACTGCAGAGAATATGCTGACACGTTCACAGGTAACTGCCGGAGATCGAGTATTGATCACAGGTGCATCGGGTGGTGTCGGATCTGCGGCAATTCAACTTGCGAAGGTGCGTAAAGCAGAAGTCATCGCCGTTACTAGCCCATCGAAGGCAGAGACGCTCAGGAAATTGGGTGCGGATCAAACAATCGGTAGAGAGGATGATTTTGTCGAGCTCCTGGGGAAAGGCAGTATCGATGTTGTGCTCGATCTCGTTGCTGGCCGGAATTGGCATTCACTGCTTGATGTTCTGCAATCCGGTGGTCGATATACGGTCGCGGGTGCAATTGGAGGTTCGATTGTGGAACTCGATATAAGAACACTCTATCTGAAAGACCTAAGTTTTTTCGGCTGCACGGTTCTCGAACCGGAGGTTTTCGGAAATCTCGTTGCTCTTATAGAAAATGGACGAGTCAAACCAATGGTTGCTGAAACATATCCATTGAACGAAATAAAGATCGCTCAAGCGTCCTTCGAGAACAAAAAGCATATTGGAAAAATCGTTCTTAAGGTAATGGATTAACCCAGTTAGTTTATTAGTCCGCTATTTATACAAAACCGACACAAGAAATTTCCTGATTGGTTCTTATTGAAAGGGTCCCGTCATCTCTGTTTTACTTAAACATGGCGGGTGTTGGCATTGCGAATTAGCTGCGGTCATAAAATCAGGTAAAAAAAGTGTCGCTCGTCCCTAAAGATCTATCTCATACTTAATTCCAGATAAAACTCTAATTTTCTGCGATGAAGAATGGACAAAGTCAGTATTCGTCGAACATATTGATGAGAGTAGTCCGCACTGCGCAGAACTTTTGAACTGGAATGTCGATATGATGAGCGAACCATTCAATCTATATTCAACTGAAATTGATGCAGATCCCTTCCCGGCATACGCTGAATTACGCGAAAATTATCCTTGTTATTGGAGTGAAAGTGCCCAGATCTGGATACTTTCACGATACGAAGATGTATTTTCTGCTGCACAGGATTGGGAAACATTTTCCTCTCGACAAGGGAACCTGATAGACGAAATACCAGGACGATCTGGTGGTACACTGGGCACGACTGATCCCCCACGCCATGATCGGCTACGAAGTCTGGCGCAATTTGCATTTGCCAAAAAAAACCTGGATCACATAGCTGCCCCCGCCAATGAGATCGCTGAACGTGCCATTGACCAAATCAAGAAGCGAAAAGAGTTTGACTTTGTCGCTGATTTTTCATCCATAGTGACGGTTCATACTTTATTCAAGATGTTGGGCTTGCCTGAACGCGATCCCGCAGAGATGCGTGACGAAGTCGTACTCTCTATTTCTACAGACAAGCGACGTTGTGGCCGCAATGCAGATTTAGACGCCGCGTTTCATAGGCTGACACAGTTCATTTCTGATGAAGTTACCTCCCGGCGTGCGAATCCTGCTGATGATCTCATTACCCATCTGGCAGAAGCAGAAATTGATGGCGATAAGCTGACAGACCGAGAGGTCGTGCTAACGACATCAATGTTCGTGATCGCCGGAGTTGAGTCTCTTTCAAGTTTTATGAGTATTTTTGCTCTCAATCTCGCCACACATCCTCAAGCACGAAATTATTTGTTGACGGATCCCGATCTGATCTCAGATGCCATAGAGGAATCCCTACGCTACAATACATCCGCGCAAAGGTTTAAACGGGTCTTGACGCGCGACTTTGAAATTCATGGTCAGAATATGAAAGCCGGAGATAGTGTTATCCTGGCCTATGGCGCGGCAAATAGAGATGAGAGAAAATTTCCCGATGCAGAAATTTATGACATTTTCCGCAAACCTCGGGGTCATCTCGGATTTGGATCCGGCAAGCATTTCTGCATTGGCAATTCACTGGCGAGATTGGTCACTGAACTCTCTATGAGAAAATTTTTATCAGAAATTCCTGAGTTCAAATTAATGCATACGAATTTCGACTGGGTACCATCCTCGAACTTTCGATCGCCTTTGCAATTGCCATTCTCGACGGGTTGATAAATTGAGTTTCGGTCAAAGGGGCTTTGTGCCGACATTGATTTTTCGCGGTATCATGTCCACTTTCGTGAGTAAAGCTAACAATAATATTGCGCGCAAATATCGTCTGCTATTGAGCCAAAGTGATCAAATTATGCCGATCAATTCTCGGATTTTTGGCTGGCGATGACCGCGGCGACAAGATCTTCGGGAACTTCGTCCGGCACTGGAGACTCATCATCCGCCAAACCCTGCCTGGCGGCTTCCATGCCGGCTTTATACGCAGCGAGATATTCCCGGCATTCAGTGCACAGCTTAATATGAAACTCGAACAGTCTGCGTCGACGATTATCAAGAGTTCCTTCAATATAGTCGACGATGAAATTTTCAAATTCTTTACAAGATATCATCAAGGGCATCTTGAATAGAGTCCCTTGCAGACGGCGCTTCCACGTTTTCTTGCTGGTTGCCATTATTATAGCGTTCCTTTTCGCATGTACGGTTCAAGCAGCGTTTTGAGCGCCGCCCTTGCCCGGTGCAATCGCGTTTTGACGCTAGCCTCCGAAATACCCAATGCCTGAGCCACATCCGCTGTGGACTGGCCTTCAATATCCCGAAGCAGCAGAGTAAGACGATAAATATCTGGCAGTTTATCGATCGCTTCCAAGACTTGCTGGCGGGATTCCTTCGTCATAAGGAGTTGCTCAGGAGTCGGCGATTCCACCCATTTGGCTTCGATCCGACAGTCGTTTTCATCGAATTCAGGCAGCAGCGGATCAATGTTCGCGTCTTCATTCAGAGAACGGCGTTTGCGCAACATTATCAGTGCTTCATTCACGACGATGCTCCGCATCCAGGCGCGGATGCTCGACTTCCCCTCAAATTGATCCAGGTTCGCAAATATTTTATTGAATGCATTTTGAACGGCATCTTCCGCAAGGGTTGCATCGGCAAGATATCTCTGGGCAAGTCGCCACATCCAGCCAATATGGTCGCGGACAAATTTGCTTGTTTCTCTCTCACTGGATGCGTCGGGCACCCCGCCAACTGGCGCGTCCGAAGGCTCTGTTCTCAGTTTGTCCATTCCATTCACCGCGATTGCATTTTTGAGATTTCGGACTCTTTTGCTACTCACCTCAGGCTCTATTTTATCAAGCAACCCTGTATCACACCATACGAATGAGGCCGATGTTAATCCTTGTCGAAGGATGGGATTTCATGTCTGCCAAACCTATGTAAGGCGCCTGATTTCCAGTTTGATTTGGGCCCTGCACCATTGGAAATGTTGGGCAAACACCAATCGAAGTTCCATTCAGGTATTCAAAAGCAAGAAAAAATTGCTGCTATTTGTAACTTTTGCCTCACCGGTTGCATCTAACTGACTCAATCCGTTGTAATCAAACAAGGAGGATGTGGTGGCAATCTCTATATTCCACGGCATGAAAAAAAAAGGTCCCCTTTACGCCCTGTTTCTCAATTGTACCCTGAAAAAGGGTCCGACAGTTTCGAATACCGAGGCGCTATGTAATTTAATGATCGAGCGGCTGAGGGTACACGCACCCGATATTGAGACCGAAATTGTTCGGATTGTTGATTATAACGTCAAACCGGGCATCGGAAATGATGAAGGCGAAGGCGATCAATGGCCCGTAATCCTTGAGAAAGTAAAGCGGTGCAACATAATCGTGCCCGCAATGCCAATCTGGATGGGAGTTCGCTCCTCCGTCATGCAACGGGTTATAGAACGGCTGGATGGCACTACAAAAACAGTGATGTGCGAAAAGACAGGACAATTCCCATTGTACGGCGCAGTTGCCGGATGTGTCGTCACGGGCAATGAAGACGGAAGCCATGATTGTGTCGCCAACACATTTGCCAATCTTCTGCACTTTGGCGTGACAGTACCCCCCAATACCGATCTCTACTGGGTCGGTGATGCGGGCCCGGGGGCAAGCTACATTGAAGCCGGTGGCGAACTCTCCCCTTATGTGCGGCGAAACGCTGAACTGTCGGCAATCAACCTGTTGTTCGGAGCCAGGCTCCTTAGAGAAAATCCCTACACGATCAACATTGCCGAGCATAATGCCAAAATGATGCAACGGAACCAGGTCAAGGCAGATGCCATGAAACTGGCTATGGAGCATATGCGCATGAACATGCCAGATTGATCCACACAAATAAATTATTCAAGGGGAGGAGAACCCTGGTATGCCGGAGATCGTTGTTCACGGTCTTGAACTTGCCGCTCTGTTCGTTGAAGGCATTGGATTTGCGATCCTGCTATTCACGGCTATAAAATTCGTCCTGCGCTATGTGACTTTCGAAATAGGCAGGATCCGAGGTTTCGATTGTGCCCGTTATTTTCGCGATATCCGGCTGGAGCTAGGTGGTCACATCATACTTGCCATCGACTTCATGGTGATCTCCGACATCATTCATACGACTCTGGCACAAACCCGGGATAATTTGATTACTCGGGCTGTATTTGTCCTCATAAGGTCCGCTCTCGCATTATTTATTGGTCTGGATATGAGAGATGTAAGAGAGGAACGCACCGAACAGGGCACTGACTAACTGGCAGGATACCTCAAATGAAATAGGTGAAGTCGATCGCCTAAGGAAGATTAGGACCAGAAAAAGTGGAGCAAAATCGTGAATGAACAAGTGCTGGATTGGATACGGGTCGGCAATGTCACCGATCTCCCGGATGGACGCGTTAAGACGGTTACTGCAAGGACCACCTCGATCTGCCTCGTTCATCATAACGGCGAGTGGGCCGCCATGGATAACCACTGCCCCCATCAAAAAGGGCCGCTGGGAGAAGGTTCCATTGAGAAAGGGATCGATGATAAATGCTGGTTGAGATGTCCCTGGCACGGGTGGGATTTTGATCCCCTGACCGGTAAGCCGCCTGGAGGACATGAGGACACGGGGCAAAAAATGTACCCCCTTGAGATTCGGGGTGACGAAATTTATGTAGGACTGAAACCAGAACCGGCGCAGGTTCGAACCGTTACCGATGCTTTGGCCGAGACCATGTCAAACTGGGGTGTCCAATCGGTATTCGGAATGGTCGGCCATTCGAATCTGGGGCTGGCCGATTCCATCAGACTTCTGGTAGCTGAAAAAAAGATCAAATATTATGGAATTCGCCATGAGGGCGCGGCAGCGTTTGCAGCATCGGCATATGGTAAGTTAACGGGCAAACCGGCGGCTTGCCTGACAATAGCCGGTCCTGGTGCCACTAACCTGATGACCGGCATGTGGGATGCGAAGGTTGACAGAGCGCCGGTCCTGGCACTGACGGGCCAGGTCGAAACACAGGTTTTTGGTCCTGGTGCCTTTCAGGACATTGACTTACGATCCGCTTTCCAGGCAGTGGCACGGTTCTCGCAACCCGTCTTATCGAGCTCCAATCATACGGAATTGATGTCCTTGGCCTGCAAGAATGCGCTGGTTCACCAGGATGTTGCGCATCTTATTTTTCCGGATGATGTGCAGACTCTACCTTCTGAAAAGCCAGCTGAGCACCCGACCGGGCGGATTGGAAGCACGGATATCCAACCGGGCGACGCGGACCGTAACGCGGCTATCGAGCTGATGAACTCTGCCAGGCGCCCCATTATCGTCGCCGGTTATTGTGCGTTTTCGGCACGGGAACTGGTTATCGAACTCGCCGAAAAGATTGGTGC
>CAJHZG010000190.1_pt1 | contig 11069 bp, 11 predicted proteins | sample 9198901 | NCBI WGS metagenome assembly CAJHZG01 (sample SAMEA7708382, study PRJEB35096) | sediment metagenome | biome: marine neritic benthic zone biome [ENVO:01000025]; feature: sediment [ENVO:00002007]; material: shallow marine sediment [ENVO:03000034] sea grass bed [ENVO_01000059] ... | reverse complement strand
TTCGACTTCACCATTTGCTGAAATGGTACCGACCTGTTTTATTTCTTCTGAAGATTTAATTTTTTTCGATGTTTTATCGATTTCCTCCACAACTTGGTTCACGGCACTTTCAATTCCACGCCGTAGATCCATCGGGTTCATTCCAGCCGCAACGGCTTTCATACCCTCTCGAATTATAGAATGCGCAAGTATGGTAGCAGTCGTGGTACCATCTCCCGCAAGATCATTTGTCTTAGAGGCGACTTCGCGCACCATTTGAGCGCCCATATTTTCAAAGTGGTCTTCTAGTTCGATTTCTTTTGCAACAGTAATGCCGTCCTTTGTCGTACGTGGCGCACCAAATGATTTTTCGAGGACTACATTTCTTCCCTTGGGGCCCTGCGTCACTTGAACAGCGTGCGTTAGAATGTCAACTCCGCGAAGCATTCTGTCTCTTGCGTCACCAGAAAATCTTACTTCCTTTGCCATATTCAACTCCTAAAATTGAGGGATTGGTATTTTGTGTTAGTTGGTATGATTTCTTGTTAGGACTCGAGCACGCCGAGAATATCGGATTCTTTCATTACCAGAACTTCTTGACCATCTAGTTTGAACTCTGTTCCTGACCATTTTCCAAATAGTATCCTGTCGCCAACCTGGACATTGAGAGGGTTTATTGTTCCATTTTCCTGTCGTTCGCCAGGTCCAATAGCTATCACTATTCCGGTAGATGGCTTCTCAGCTGCAGTATCTGGGATGATTATGCCGCCTGGAGATTTTGTATCTTCTTCAAAGCGTTGAACAACGACTCGGTCTTGGAGAGGAAGGAAATACAAAAATTGATAAAAAAAAATTAATAAAAAAAAGAAGAGCGATTTTTTTCATGCCGATTCATTAAAATTTTTTTTAAAATTTGCTCAAAAATAATTATGATATTGCGATACGAAGGCGGTCTGAACTTTGCCTCATTTGTTATCTTTTAATTCAAAGTATCACTTTCACTACATAATCAAATTTGAGAAGTAGTATGCATTGATTTGAGTCAAATACCCTTCTTTTAGGAGTTTAAGTATGTGATCGCAGTAGTTCAAATCTTGCGATAGACAATAATTTTGTACTACTGACAGGCCTAAGAAATTATTTGATATTTCTCTTAAGACAAATCCGGTACAGATTACTTCACAATAAGAACTGGGACCTTGGCAGCTTGATTAACTTTTGTTGAAACGCTCCCCATGAGCATTGACTCAATTTTATTGCGTCCCCTATTACCGATCACGATTAGATCTGTATTGATCATTCTAGCTACAGATAGAATGTTTTCGGCCGCATCCCCTGTCCGAAGATGTGTGTCGGGATCGCTCACGCCATTCTTTTTGGACAAGAGAACCGCAGATTTCATAGTGTAGTCACCAATAATATTGTGAAATATGCCAGCGAATTCCTGATGTTTTTTTACATAGTTTGAGCTCGACCCAGGAATATTAGTCATATCATTGTCGTTTATATACTTGTCGACTTCACGACTAAATTCGGTTGATAAAAGCTGAATTTCATCATCTGACAAAGTTCCTTGATCCCTTACGTGGACAATATGGAGCTTTGCGTTCAGAGCCGTACTCAAAACCGAAGCAAGTTCTATGGCTTGATTAGCATGTTCCGATCCATCGATTGCTACCAATATGTTCTGCATGTTGGTTATTCCTCAGTAAAGATAAACTCAGTCTTATATTGGTTCCTGCTAATTCTGATTCATTGATCGAAGTCAATTTTTGAATAAAAATTCAGCAACAAGAGGAGCATGATATGAATCGGGAGGGTTATCCAGTTTGGAGAAAGATACTAATTCGTCACTAAGAGTTTCGTTATGAACTTCAATGGATTTAAAGAAACTTAGCATTGGCCGGTTTACCAAAATGTGGTCAACCATCTGAGGACGCCCATGATGTAAGGTCGTATAGCGAAGATCTTCGGGAATTCCCCGGTCCAACAAAACGAGATTTCGGTCAGCAAGTTCTCCGTTGCCAGTATCTTCCTCTGCAGCAATCACAATTTTAAGTATGGATTCAAAGTCACTTGCATTAAAATTACCACAAATGACAATTCTCTCATGACTGTTCATTTCTAAAAGTTCTTCGATTGCCAAACGGAGTTCTAGGATCTGACCTAATCGTTTTAATTCTGAGATATAAAATCCTTTTGCCCAACCAGTAACGGACTTCCAAACAAATGGAGAAATTTTTTGCTCAGGGATGGGGGACGCCAGGGGAGCACGAAGATGGACATTAAACAAATTCAAGTTCGAACCATCTTCAAGCGCGATTTTGCTAAAGAGGATCGGACGATCCCATTCGATTATTTGATTGGTTTGTGAAAACTCGACAATTTGTGGAGGCACAAATCTATGGAAAATGCTCTGACTATGGGAAATAGAATATTTGGACAATACAACCAAATTATGAACATCAGATATTCCTTGACTTTGCTTGTTTGAGACAATTCTATTGTATGCCTCATAGGGTGTGTCTTCAACTAGCTTGTCCAAAGCTAATAATTTTCGTTCACGATGACCTGAAATCTTTTGTCCATTGATCTCTTGTAAGCAGAGAATATCACAATCTAACCGTAATAGCTGAGGTTTCAGTAACTCAATCCTTTGATTGATCGGAACACATGCTATAGGTTCCAAATCTAGATTTTCGACATTAAAAGTAGCGATCCGCATAGCAAATAATTGTCAATTGTTATTCTACTGAAAAAGTAATATGCCGTGTACACATTTTACAGATAAAGAGCTCCGACAAACTAAGGTTCTTGAATTGACTCTAGATAATTAACCAGGGCTTCGATTCGTCGGCGTGCCCGCAATTCAGTAATCTCTGAATTCTCGTATGGATTTATTTTGAGACGATATCTTTCGCCCCAGACAGGCATCGTTCGTGGGCCATGCGCGACAACTTGTTTTCTTCCATCAATAACATCAGTAATTCTATTTATCGGAAATGTGCCGTTGTTCATGGCGGATATTGACGTCAAATCAGACGGTTTAATGTTTAGAAGACTGCTCATATGTCCATCCCCCCGTGCATCAATCCCGTGACATGGAAGACAGGCAATTTCATACTCAATTAGCCCCAGATGCGTATCTTCGGTTTGAGAACTCGCATCAACTGTCATGGCAATTGAAACCATAAAATAGAAAATGATAAATTGTGAATCGTGAAAACTATTACTGATCATCATGAAACTTTTCCGGATTCCAATAGGAGTGATTTTTCCAACGCCAACTCAACAAACAATGAAGGGAGAATTATTAGCTCACATGCGGTCCACATATCTGATGGTTCGCTGTAAAAACATTCTCCATCTTTCCATTTGTGAATGGCCTCCCCTCTGTTTCAATATTGAAGTTTGCGGGACGGATTCTATTGTGGTCTCATCATCATGGGAATCCAGTAACTCTCATGGATGATCATGGTTTGCTGTTGTTCGAATTTTAGATTCCCGATTTCTTTGTAATTACCAGTCTAACTCTGAGAAGTGGAAATCGCTTTGCGCTAGATCAACTTCAACCAATGAACGGCATAGTGTTTTACTGGAAAGTCTTAACGGTAACAAAATGCAAAGTTAAAGGTGCTCAAGTATGATTAGAAAAATTTGATTAAATTTAGTTTTGACACGAAATTAATATGGTTAATGGGGTTAAAAAGTTAGTGGTAGCTACACAAGATGTTCTGGGTCCGATTCGATTTCGATGGATGTATGATTTCAGTGTGACATGAGAACCGGGATGGGCATCGATTTGAAAATTTCTCTAGTCACACCTCCGAATACAATTTCCTGGAGCCTGGAATGTCCGTAACAGCCGAGAACAAGAAGATTGGCGTCAAATTTTTCACTTTGAGAAAGCAAGACATCGGAAGTTGAAAATTCATGATTGGCTATTTGTGTACTTTCTATCGTCAGGGCGTCCTTCTCCAACAGGAAAATAAAAGTGCTGACTTCGCATTGATAATTGGCGTTATCGTGACATCCGTCTATGTTTCGGGGCTGCTCATTCGCGACAAAAGACGAACAATGGGATTAGTTCTTGATTCAATATTTGTAATTCTTGTTTATTTTTCAAGTCTTATCATTCTCTATCTAATTCGATAAATTTTACCCTCATAAGCAATCTGGTTACACATTTCTGTTTTTACTCATTGCTTAATTTTCATTTATACTCCAGACATCATATGAACTACTAACTTCCTCCAAACATTGGACAACCGACTGGGAAAATCCTCTTTCAATTCTCCACCAGGTAGAGCTAGGTGCACATGTTCCATGGACGATGATTGTTGTCACTCAATATTCTCCATTTAATCTAACAACCATAATTTAATTATTAAGAACATCCTTCGATTGGTTATTGATCTTAATCAAAGCCAATTCTGAAAAAGATTTGCATTATCGCGCAAACAATTTTTTGGGAGTTAATTATGGTTGAAAAAAATCATGCTTATGATTGGATTCCAAATCTCTATGAGCCCTTTCGTAATGTTGGTCATAAAGTAGCAGATTGGTTTAGCCCACGATCTGAGGCATCAGCAGTAGAAGACTATTATGAAATCGGAATAGAACTTCCCGGTGTCAATAATGATGATATCGATGTCTCGATTCATGAGAATAGATTGTTTGTTCGTGGCGAGTGCAAATCAAAGCGGGAAGAGAAGGGGCGAACATACTTCTTTTCAGAGCGCCAATACGGATCATTTCAGAGGTCGTTTTCGCTGCCGACGGATGCTGATACTGAAAATATTAATGCTGAATTTAGTGATGGGATATTACATTTAAAAATTGCAAAATTTAAGTCAGTGGAGACACCGACAAGAAAGATCAAGGTCCATAAGCAATAAATTGAATTGCAAAAACTCGTAAGATTTTGAACGCTTCATATTGTCATGTTGATTATATTGTCTTTCAGAATTGTAAGTGCCACGACAAACGCCGCCGTATAATTTATCAAGGCTGGCGTTCACTAGATGTATTGTTCAGAAGTTTACTTGACAGGTTTAGAGCATGATAAATCTGCCGCTAAGTTCGATTTAGAAATAGATACTATGGCTTTGGAGGATGAATACGCAGATTGTCAATAAAGGCAATAAGATTCTGGATATCGGATTTGGACAAGGTGAATTTGCGCATCGGAAAATGTGGATTGCTTAAAAAAGCCTCTAGTCTTTGGCGTGTGTAAATTTTCGGGTTATTAGCAATCTCATGAAAATCCGGCGCTTCTTTTTGAGGGATACCGCCTTCTATCATAAATCCTGGAACTCGATGGCAGTCAATACAGTGCTCAGCGATGACTCCGCGAATTGTTATTGGATCTTGTGCAAACGTGTATTGTTGAATTAGGGAGAACATAAGAACTGATAGGATGACAAATTTTATTTGGGTCACATCAATCTCTTTGAATTTGGGTTTAATTTTCGAAAAGCGTGTTTAGGAGCGCGTTTCTTCACCTCCGGAAATATTGGTCAATACTTGGGAAGACTATTCGGCGATTCTAATTCAGGAAACTGTTCGAGAAAATGACGGAGAGCCATAAGGAGCTCATGAGAATGCTTGAGGTCTTGGTTTTTTAGGGCAACATGAATATCGTCAATGATCATTTCCCTAATCATTTCAGGTCCGCGTTTTTTGTGAAGTAAGTAATCAGCCAAGGCCGCTGCTGCAATTTCAGGAATATGTTCGTGCTCGGCTATTGCTAAAACCTGCTCTTCATCGAGTCCACAAAGCGCTATGCAATCCTCAATTGAAATCATATTAGTTCTTATTTAGGTTACCTTTTGTCTACTAGATAATTTTCTAAATTTGATGCAAAATTACATTGATCCAAATCAATCCCGCCTCAAACAACGAAATCCGAAAATGTCGCAGTTTGATGTTGTCTGGAGTGGGGAATGGAGTTTGTGGAACTCACTTAAAAAGTGTTCAGCTACTTGCTTACCGATGAATTCATTATAAGAATTCTATCTATAAGCTCGAGAGTATTGTCAATTATATAGTCGTCTGCTTTCATTAAGTTATTGATCTCCATCAATGCAAATAATCACCGCATATCTAATTATCTCTAATATGGATTTCTGAGAAATCAGCACAGAAAATTTGATGTCAAACTATGCAATAAGGAGTTGGTCTTGAGTTTTGAAGACATAAAGGCAGAAATAAATCTTTTATTGATTGAAATGGAAAATCAGCCACAGGATTTGCATGAGCTTCAAGAAAAAGTTCACGAGAAGCTACGAGAGTTAAGAGCGTTTGGAATGCCTTTGCCAGATGATTTGGTTGAGTTAGAAGAATCATTGGAAATCTACTTCAATAGGAAAGTGAGAGACAAGAATTTAGGTGCAAAATCCAAAGGCCATTAGCAGTTGTTGACGAGTTCGCTAATAATCCAAATTATTTATCTGTTGAGAGAATTCTAGTTTTTCTGACAATTAAATCATGTGGGATCATTTTCTATGTTTTCGATATTAGTTTTCTGATAAATTTTATCCGCATAGAAAGCTATACAGTCGCCTTCACGACCTCGAACGACTCGTTCTCCCTCTAGAGGCCCATGAGTTTCAGTCACGATGGTGCATTGATCTTCGTGCGACGAATTCGTGTGAAAATATATCACAACCCAGTCCTTTGTTTTCTTGAGTTGGTGAGCGCGGGCCGTGTTGGAATACAGTGCCGTGAACGTCCATTCATCAATCTCTAAATGAAGTATAGGTAACCAGGCTTCTTCTTTCGGATTGAAACGTTTGGGCGAAATGCATGGTAAAACACGATCTTTGTCCTTTTGACGATACTGATAATCAACATCGAGAAGCAGTTCAATCGGCGGCCAATTCATGTTTGTTTTTGATTTAAGGCGACGTCGACCCAAACGCTCGGCAAGAATTTCCCGGACGATTGCAAGACGTTTGCGCCCCACACCAGGTACAGTTTCCAAGCGTCCATCATGACAAGCCGATTCTAATGCCTCTAAGGAATCAATGTGAAGGTGTTCATAGATTTCATGAGCTAATTGGGGGCCTAATCCAGGGATGGATCTAAACAATGCCTCTGGATTAGCTGTACCTCGGAGACGTTGTAACTGACTCCAATGCCCGGTATCCACCATCTCCATTATGGCAGAGGCTATTGTCTGACCGATATGAGGAAGTTCAATCAATCCCTCTGTTCCGCGATCAAGTGCAAAGTCGACAATAGATCCTTGAAATCTTTCAATTTCATCGGCAGCCTGACGATATGCCATAACACGGTACCTATTCGCATTTTGTTGTTCCAAAATGTCAGCCAATTCAGACAGATTGTTGGCCACAATTTGGTTCGTTATTTCATGATTCGAATTCATTTGGAGTTGGATTAATCAGAACCCGCGGATGCATTTGCTACTACGATTTAAAATGATTTTGGGTGATTGGATCATGTATAATTGAAATTTGTCAGTTAAAGACAGCACGAATAACTCAATCGGGCCAGAGATCATGCAGGCTTGTAGGAAGACAGGTCTTGATATCTTCTATCTCGCCTTGTGAAATTCGTCGGTTCAATAGGCTAAACACTTGGGAGACGGCCTCTTCGGGATCTTCTATCGGATCGTTTTTAAATGCATTCGCAATACGTTCAACAAAATGAGCCTTATTTCTCTCTGCGATAGGCATACCCGCCGGATGCCAACCCTCAAAATATATTCCGCGCAAAAGCGTTGGTAGTTGTGCGGATAAATGCACAGCTTCATTGACAGACAATCGGTCTCGAAGCGCATGTAGGGTTTCCCGGAGTAGTCGGTAAGCGCGCCTGTCGTTACCCCAGTCTAAACGATCGCTGAGTTCTTGCACCCATTCACGCGTGAGCCGAAGCATATTGTCCAAATTGGTCAATCGTGTCGTGCTCATTTAATTAACTCCAATATGAACTGTGCGGAACAATTCCGAAGGGGTCGAAATTATACTTGAATACCACAATGCATATTTCGAAGGGCTAATCGTTGATTCACATCAATGCAATCGACGAACGAATAGGCTTTAAAAAGTTCGATCGTCTAATTTAACAAAACTGACTCCTTTGATGGGCGGTTGTTTCGTGCTGAAAGCTCTAGATTACTTTTTTGTATCAGATTCAGGAAAGCCTCTGAGTTTTGAATCGATTACTTAATGTCGTCGATATTGCAACGTTTCCCGAGCACGATGATTGACCTGTCTGGATGTTTGTTGAAAAATTGAAACAAGGTGAATTAGATTTTGGGTCATAAACTTGGTACGAAAAATGTTGTCCACTCCCCTGGGAATGACCACGCTTCCAAAGTGCTGGAGATAGTTCAGACTCTGTCCAAAGAAGTCAGTCCAAATTATCTTAAAAGTCAATCTGTTCGACTAGAAAGCGATCTCGACCGAGATTTAGGTTTGGATAGCTTGGCGAGAGCTGAGCTGATTTTTCGCATCGATAAAGAATTTGGGGTCAAACTTCCGGACAAAATTTTGGTGGAGGCAACGACACCCCTTGATCTGCTAAATGCTCTGAGGAATATAAATCCTGAATCAAGTTCGCAAATATCAAATTCCAAACCTATTGTCTCAAATCACGAATTGGTAGATGAACCAATCACTGCAGAAACTCTAATAGAGGTTTTAGACTTTCATGTCGAAAGACATCATCATAGACCGCATCTCGATATCTGGATTTCAGAGAATCGCCAGGAACAAATCACTTATGGCGAACTTCACGATGCAGCGTTAAAAGTGGCATTTGGCCTGATTACGCTTGGCATTCTTCCCGGTGACCGTGTGGCGATAATGCTTGGTACCAGCCGAGATTTTTTCGAGTCATTTTGGGGTGTCCTATATTCAGGTGCGATACCTGTTCCGATATATCCGCCATTCCGGCCATCTCAGGTCGAGGATCACCTGCGTCGCCAAGCTGGCATTCTTCAAAACGCAGGGACAAAAATCCTTATAATAAGCAAAGAAATGAAATCCATAGGATCTCTTCTCTTCGATCTTGTGGCGGATCTTGAGAATATAACCACTGTATTTGAACTCACCCGTGAAGGTGCGCTAGGAAGTCCAATACAAGCAGATGGAGAGACAATTGCTCTTATGCAATATACTTCCGGAAGTACGGGAGATCCCAAAGGCGTTGTTCTGACACACTCTAATTTGGTTGCAAATATTCGCGCAATGGGCCAGGCGCTAGAAGCGGGATCATCCGATGTATTTGTTAGTTGGCTTCCACTTTATCATGATATGGGTTTGATCGGTGCTTGGCTTGGCTCGCTCTATTTCGGTGCGTTCGCAGTTATTATGCCACCTCTAGCCTTTCTCGCTGATCCTTCACGATGGTTGAGAATAATTCATCGATACAAAGCAACCCTGTCGGCAGGTCCAAATTTTGCTTTTGAACTTTGCTGCAAGAATATTCGGGATGAGCAAATCGAAGGTCTTGATCTGAGCTCGCTGCGTTTGGTTGTTAATGGTGCTGAACCTGTTAGTCCCAAAACAATTGAGAATTTTTATACAAGGTTTGCCCCTTATGGTTTCCGCAGGGAAATGATGGGTCCTGTATATGGCCTTGCGGAGAACTCTGTTGGCCTCGCATTTCCGCCACTGGGTCGTAGGCCACTAATTGATAGAGTCCAGAGGAATCTGCTTACCATGGAAGGTCGGGCTGTACCTACCCAAGATAACGATCTAACCGCACTTGCTTTCGTAGCTTGCGGGCAACCCTTACCAGGTCACGAGGTTCGGATTGTTGACGAAAGCGGGCATGAGCTACCTGAGCGTTGCGAAGGAGAACTACACTTCCGCGGCCCGTCTGCAACATCGGGTTATTTTCGAAATCAGGAAAAGAACGAATCGCTTTTTCTTGATGGATGGTTGGTGAGCGGTGATCGGGCATATATTGACAAGGGAGATATTTATATTACCGGTAGAATCAAAGACATGATCATAAAGGCCGGAAGAAACATCTATCCTCAGGAAATTGAAGATATTGTTGGGCGGATGGAGGGGGCAAGAAAAGGATGTGTCGCTGCAATCTCGAGTATGGACACAGTTACTAAGTCTGAGTCCCTGGTATTAGTTGTCGAAACGAGACTTACACACGACACTGAAAGGAAGAATTTACGGAAACAAATAACTGAAGCATGCACTTTAAAACTCGAAACTCCTCCCGACGTTATAAAACTTGTACAACCGCGAACCATTCCTAAAACCTCCAGCGGTAAAATCAGACGTGCAGCAACCCGTGATCTTTATGAGGCCGGATTGCTTTCGAGTGATCAAAAACGACTGTGGTTTCAACTATTCCGACTCTGGATATCGGGACTGACCAATAAAATTCGACGCCATATACATTCATTCAAAAAATGGAGTTTTGGGCTGTATTGGTGGCTCAATTTGCTGATCCTGGCAACGATAACTTGGCTCGCTGTTATTTTTCTGCCGCACCGAAAATGGCGACAACTATTCGTTGAATTAAGTGCAAAGCTTTTTCTGCAACTCACACGAACTGTACCTATCGTTGCCGGGGGAGACGAAATTCCAACCGATAATTGTATATTTGTAGCAAATCATTCAAGTTACATCGATTCTCTAGTGTTAACAGCACTATTGAACGGAAATCTGGTGTTTGCAGCAAAAGAAGAACTTGCAAGACAAATAATTGCAGGTCCTTTTCTGCGTCGACTTGGAACCATATTTGTAAGTCGGACAAATGTTTCCGGTAGTCTTGAGGATACTGATGCGCTAATTGATGCTGTCGGCCAAGGCGAACGGGTGGTGATCTATCCTGAAGCTACGTTAACAAGAATGCCAGGTCTACTTCCGTTTCGCCTTGGAGCATTTTCGGTCGCAGCAGAGACAGGAATGCCAATCGTACCGATAGTACTTCGCGGCACCCGCACTATCTTGCGAGGTGGCCAATGGTTCCCTCGTCGCGGCCCAATACAAGTTTGGATAGGTAAGAAAGTTATTCCCGATGGCAGCGGTTTTAATTCTGCTATTCAATTACGAGATAAAATTCGTGCTGTCATTTTAGCACATTGCGATGAGCCC
>CAJHZG010000386.1_pt1 | contig 11091 bp, 10 predicted proteins | sample 9198901 | NCBI WGS metagenome assembly CAJHZG01 (sample SAMEA7708382, study PRJEB35096) | sediment metagenome | biome: marine neritic benthic zone biome [ENVO:01000025]; feature: sediment [ENVO:00002007]; material: shallow marine sediment [ENVO:03000034] sea grass bed [ENVO_01000059] ... | reverse complement strand
TTCGAGCCCCATGTTCGTGGCGAATTCTTCATTCAGTTCCGGTTTTTTCGGCGCGGCTATACCCTGTACTGTCACATCGAATACGACATCCTTACCGGCCATGTTTTCTGCCGGATAATCGTCGGGGAATGTTGTTTTGACTTCTTTCTTTTCTTCTTTAGCAGCCCCCAGAAGACCTTCTTCAAATCCGGGAATAAACGCATTCTGGCCAATGATAACTGGCGTCCCCTCGGCACTGCCACCTTCGAATTCTTCACCGTCGATCTTGCCAACGAAGTCGATCGTCACTCTGTCACCAGTATCGGCCTTACCTTCTTTCTCTTCAAAGGTGGTGCCATTTTCCAGAAGCCGGTCAAGCCCTTCATCCACGGCTTCATCGGTGACCTCGGCGACGAGTTTTTCAACCTGGATTTTCGACAGGTCGGCGATTTCAATGTCGGGAAGAATTTCAAATGAAAGCTTATAGGAAAGGTCGGCCCTTCCCTCCATTATTTTTTCAATCTCATCCTTGTCTTCCGTGAATTCGAGATCCGGCTCATGTGCCGGTTTCAGTTCCCGGTCGGTGAGGGCCTTCTGGCTGGTTTCCGCGACAGTCTGCTGCACAACCTCGGCGGCAATCGACTTCCCGTAGAGTTTCTTGATATGGGAAACGGGCACCTTGCCGGGTCTAAAGCCTTTCAGATTGACCTGACCTTTGAGTTCCTCAAGTCGGCGAGAGACCTTGTCTTCGATTTCCTTGGCGCCGACGACAACTGTTAACTCGCGCTTGAAACCTTCAGAATGTGTTTCGGTAATTTCCATGTTACTTGCTTCCAACTGCCATTAAATCCTGCCGGTGCCGGCCTGTCTCGATGATTTCATTGATTTCAAGACAGCGTGGTGCGGGTGAGAGGACTTGAACCTCCACTTCCGAAGAAACTGGTACCTAAAACCAGCGCGTCTACCAATTCCGCCACACCCGCTCACGGGAGAAAATGTTCTCCATCTGAAAAACAGAAGTTTCTATATCATAGGGAATTCTCATTAAGCCAGCTCTTTAAACTGATTTTAGAGAAAATGATTGTGATATTTTGTTCCGGGCTGGAAATTGCCGAAGTTAACGCGAAAATTACAAGAATACATGATCGGTCAGGCATACCGGGGACGACAACCGACCTTCCCGGACCGGCAAATCCTGATGTCCGCATGGACGAAGCGCACTGATTTCGACGAGACCTGGAATGAAATCAGGCTTCGTACAACGCATGTACGGTGAAAAATGCCATGGGAATAATCGCCGCCCAGAAATGTTCCGGCGTGCCCCCATGTCTCATAATAACGATCAAACTCATACCCAATAAGCTGACGAGCGACAGAAATCGTCCCAAAGTGCCCTCCAATGTCCCAAAAAGAGAGACAGATGCAAGATGTCCAAATGCAGGGATGGTTAACGCAACATACGTGCCACAATCCGACAGCTCACCCGTGTCGCGGTCCCGAGCTCTAAAGTTGGATAAATATTGGTTAAATGGCTTACTGGTCTATTTGGCAGCCCGCCACTGCCAGTTCAGAGGCAGCCAGCGAAAACCTGCCCCACGCTTGACCACATGGCCAAGTCCGGGAAACGGCAAGTGATATCCCAGGGTCAAGATCTTGTCCTTGGTGGCCATGTCCAAAAAACTTTTGCGGGTTTCCGCACCTTTTTTTGGATCCCGATCGAATGAAAATTCCCAATCCGGACGTTCAAACGATATCTGTGGATGCAGGATCACGTCTCCAGCCACCAGGAGTTGCTGATTTTCTGAACTGATGAGATAGGACAGATGGCCGATCGTATGTCCCGATGTGTCGACGGACTGGATCCCGGGGACCACTTCATCCCCACTCTTGATCCTCTTGGTCCTGGCCGAGATCGGCAACAGATTACGTTTCGTTCCTTCAGTTATTTCTGCGAGATTTGAAGGAACTTTCGATTTAACGTCATCCGCCGTCCAGAAATCCCATTCGGGAGAGGAAATATAGTATTCGGCTTTTTCAAATCTGGGCTTGTTTTCAAAGTCATTTATAATACCCCAGACATGATCCGGATGAGCATGAGTGAGTAAAATCGCATCGATTTGTTCCGGCGCTATGCCAGCGGCTTTAAGATTTTCAATTACCCTACCGGCGGTTGGCTGAAAATTCCGGCCCGATCCCGCATCAATCATATATAATTTCTGACCCGTATTGATCAGGCAGAGATTAGTATGGGCATAATAGGATTCGATGGATTGCAGATTGGATTTAAGAAATGCTTTGACTTCCGCCTCTGGTACATTCTTTCCGAACACATTGGCCGGTAAATTCAAATGACCATCGGAAATAATGGTGATCTCAAAGTTCCCGAGGGGGAACCTGTAAAATCCCGCAGTCTGTGTCCCCTGAAATTTAATCGCCGCCCGGAGATTGTGAGTGCCGGTGATGGAGAGCCCTGCGGCCAGGAGGGAACTTGCCAGACTACCGCGAAGAACACCTCTTCGTGAAACTGCGACTTTCCCCCTCATCGATGATGTCTCCCGCTTATGCGCTTGTGATCATTTCTAAATTTTTACGTTCCGGTGAATTAATCCGATGCCGATAACATTTTGCCATGGGACCGCGGCTAAATCCAGTCTTCCGAATTGATAAATCCCCGAATTGCGCTATTTATACTTTGTCTACGATCAAAATCGGAAGATCCGTCGAATAAAATTTACTCCGGGTTGAATGTCCCTGGAGACAAAGATACGATTTTCCAAATGCTCACTACAGGGATCCAAGGAAAAACTATGCCGGGTCAAATCAAGAACGGGATCACGGAAGCCATAGGCAACACGCCGCTCATACATTTAAAAAAAGCATCCGAAGAAACGGGATGCACAATCCTTGGCAAGGCCGAATTTATGAACCCCGGCCAGTCGGTGAAAGACAGAGCTGCCCTGTTTATCATTGAGGACGCCATAAAATCCGGACAGTTAAGGCCGGGAGGAACCATCGTTGAAGGAACGGCCGGAAATACAGGTATTGGCCTCGCACTAATCGGTAACGCCATGGGTTTCAAAACCGTTATCGTCATCCCTGAAACACAGACGCAGGAAAAAAAGGATATGCTGCGCCTGAGCGGTGCTCAACTTGTCCATGTTCCCGCCGTCCCTTACAGGAATCCCAATAATTACGTGAAATATTCAAGCCGTCTCGCTGAAGCGCTGAATGAAACTGAAAAGAATGGAGCCATATGGGCCAATCAGTTTGACAATGTTGCCAATCGCGACGGCCATATCAAATCGACGGCAGTCGAAATCTGGGAACAGACCGAAGGCAAGGTCGATGGTTTCATTTGTGCTGTCGGCACCGGAGGCACCCTTGGTGGTGTGTCTATGGGACTGAAAGAGCGCAATAAAGCGATCAAAATTGGACTGGCCGATCCCCTAGGGGCGGCTCTCTTCAATTATTACTGCCATGGCGAACTGAAGGCTGAAGGGTCATCCATAACCGAAGGCATCGGTCAGGGCCGAATTACGGCCAATCTCGAGAATGTCGAAATTGATATGCCCTATCAGATCCCGGATTCAGAAGCCCTGCCCATCGTCTTTTCCCTGTTGCAGGATGAAGGGCTTTGCATGGGTTCTTCCAGCGGCATCAATGTGGCCGGCGCTATCAGAATGGCCCGGGAGCTGGGGCCGGGACACACGATTGTAACGGTTCTCTGCGACTACGGCACGCGCTATCAAAGCAAGCTCTTCAATCCTGAGTTTTTACGGTCAAAGGATCTACCGGTCCCACAATGGCTCGACGACGAAAGTACAGAATTACCGCAGCCGTTTGTCGACACCGACTAGGACGGGGAACTGGAAAGCCTGCGTGATGAAATATTGGGAGTGGAAAATAATATAATGACATCAAGCAAATGGCTGGTCGAGACGGATTGGCTGGCGGAGCATCTGGAAGCCCCGGATGTCGTGATACTCGATGCGTCCTGGCACCTGCCAACGGAGAACCGGGAGGCCCATGCCGAATTTCTGGAAGCCCATATTCCAGGCGCACTATATTTTGATATCGACCGGATTTCGGAATCCAGCAGTGATCTCCCGCATATGTTGCCCTCACCGATACAATTTTCATCGCAAATGAGAAAAATGGGGATCGGCGACGGCATGCGTCTTGTTGTTTATGATACACCAGGCATGTTCAGCGCCGCACGGGTGTGGTGGATGTTCCGGACCATGGGTCACAGCAACGTCCAGGTTCTTAACGGCGGATTTAAAAAGTGGACTGCCGAACAGCGCCCCGTAGAACAGGGCGAACCTATTGCCCGCGGGGAACGTCATTTCACAGCAAGACTGGACCGGGGTCTTGTCCGTGATCTTGATGACATGAAAAATACTGTCGCGGAAAACTCCGCCCAGATAGTAGATGCACGGGCTCCAGAGCGCTTCCTCGGCGAAGAGCCCGAATTCAGACCGGGTTTGCGAAGTGGACACATTCCGGGTTCCAAAAATTTTCATTACCGGCTGCTGATCAATGATGACGGGACAATGAAATCGGCCAGGGAAATCGAGTCTCTGTTCCAGGATTCTGAAATATCCGTGGAAGATCCTATAATTACGACTTGCGGATCCGGTGTAACAGCTTCCGTACTGGCTCTGGCTCTGGCGCTAGTCGGTAAACAAAGTGCCGTTTATGACGGCTCCTGGAGTGAATGGGGGGGCATAAAGGAGCTGCCAGTCGAGACCGATCCTTAATCGCTCAGTTGAGGGGGGGCGCGAAAAGCAAGCCACCTTGATCCCAGAGTTTGTTGGGTCCGCGATCAATTTTGAGCGGGGATCGTTGTCCCATATTCTGGTCGAACAATTCGCCATAGTTTCCAATGTTCAGCAACATGTTCTTTGCCCAGTCCTTTGGCAGTCCCAGGAACTTGCCAAATTGGTCATCCTGGCCAAGCAAGGCCCTCACTTCCGGATCTTCGGACGTTTCAAAACTCGAGACATTGTCGCGGGTGATGCCAAGTTCTTCGGCATTGATCAAGGCAAACAATACCCATTTGACGAGATTGAACCATTGATCATCACCCTGGCGTACGATGGGTCCTTTGGGTCTCTTCGATAGAATATCGGGCAGAATGATATGCTCTCCCGGCGCATCGAAAGAGACGCGTTCAATGGCCAACTGCAGAATATTATCTGTAAAAACGTTGCAAAGTCCCGATTGATAAGCCTTGGTGACATTTTCCCGCGTGTCATAGGGAATGAGCTTGAAAGGCATTTTCTTACTCTTGAAGAACTTGCTTGCTTTGAGTTCAAGGGATTGCTCCTTCAACACGCAAATGGACGCACCGGAAAGCTCAAGAGCACTTGAAATGCCGAGTTTTTTCGGAACCATGAAACCCTGTCCATCGTGCAGTAAAATGCCTGTGAACAAGAGACCCAGTCCGGCATCATGTTTCAATGTCCAGGAAACCGAGTTCATCAAAATTTCGATATTGCCTGACTGCAAGGCCGAAATCGCATCGTCTGAACTCAGGGCTACAAATTTTACTTTATTAATATCGTTGAAGATGGCAGCGGCTATCGCCTTGCAAAAGGACACACCCAGTCCTTTCCAGCTATCTTTTCCGTCCTGCTCGCTGAATCCGATCTTGCTGTCACTGACACCACAGTTGACGTACCCGTTCTCGCGAACATGACTAAGGGTCGAGGCTTGTGCCAGACTCACCATAAAGCTCAGCCCGATCACTATCAGTGACGCGCCCAGAGATGCCCAATTTCGCGAAACGTAACGAACCAACAGATTGTCCCTTGTTTGAACGTCTATTTTATGCGACTGCGCCGGAGTTAGCAATTGTATTAGGGGTCTACGATCGAAGAACATTGACTCTAATCGGCCTGATCTTATTGTTTGTCATACTTGTAGATAAATTTTTAATGGGACGGGTTTGAATTGCTGCAGTTGTGAACGACAACCGAACAGTATTTGAAGCTGATTTCTGACAGCAGGCGGATAAGTTTTCCCGGAAAACTTGATTAGACTGCCATCCCATGAGAAGCAGAAACCTCTCCTGAGGTCACTTTTGTACGAACACGATAGAAAGCGTATTCAATGTCGAAAACAAACAATTCAGCCAAAAACAAGCATCATCAAGATACGCGTATTCTGCATGTCGGACGTGATACGACCAAACAATTCGGATTTGTCAATCCTCCCATTGTCAGAGGGTCAACTGTTGTCTACCCTGACTACGATGCCCTTACGTCGCGGGACGTTGAATTTACTTACGGTCGTCACGGGACACCGACGACAAAATCCCTGGAGGCGGTCATCGCCGATATCGAGGGTGGTCACCGGACGGTGCTCCCTCCCTCAGGCCTCGCCGCTCTGGCCTGTGCTCTATCCGCATTTCTGAAATCCGGCGATCATATCCTGGTCACAGACAGTGTCTATCGCCCGACCCGCCGCTTTTGCGATGAGGTATTGCAGCGGATGAATATCGAAACGACGTATTACGATCCGTCTCTGGGTTCAGACATAAATTCCTTGATTAAGAATAACACCAAGCTGATTTTTCTTGAAGCGCCGGGTTCTCAGACATTTGAGATGCAGGATATACCCGCAATTGTTTCCGTGGCCAGGGACAAAGACATATGGACGGTCATGGACAATACCTGGGCCTCACCGCTCTATTTCAAGCCATTTGAATTCGGCATCGATGTTTCCGTTCAGGCCGCAACGAAATACATCATCGGCCATTCAGATGCGATGCTCGGATCCATAACCACCAATGAGCGCGCCTTTGAACTTGTCGACCAGAATTTCATGAATTTCGGCCTGTGTCCCGGACCAGAGGATGCCTATCTCGGCCTCAGGGGCATTCGGACAATGCCGGTGCGTCTGCAACGCCACTGGGAGTCAGGGGTCAAAATCGCTAGCTGGCTTCGAGATCATCCAGATGTCTCCCGGGTGCTTCACCCGGCCCTGGAGACCGATCCCGGTCATTCGATTTGGAAAAGGGATTTCCACGGGGCGAGTGGCTTGTTTTCTATTGTCATGAACGGTGGTTCGGAAGCTGCCACCCGCGCCTTCCTCGATCACCTCAACCTGTTCGCCATGGGCTTTTCCTGGGGTGGCTATGAAAGCCTGGCCATTCCCTTTGATCCGACGTCCTATCGCACCGCGGTTCCCTGGTCGGCTGAAGGAACCGCCTTTCGTCTGCATATCGGCCTTGATGAACCCGATGATCTTATTGCGGATCTCGATAGCGCGCTTTATGCTTGGAAACATGAAAGCTAAACTAAACGCAACACCTGACACCGTGCACTGGGGTTATTTCCGGGGGGACATCGCTCCAGTTCTTGAAATCGACGACGGCGACATCGTCGAAATCAGAACCGTATCAGGAGGTCCCGAAGTTCTGCCAGACAGCGACTTTACGGTGTCAAAGGATCATCGGGCCATCGTCGAGAACGTGAAAAAACGCGTGTTGCCGGGTCATATCCTTACAGGCCCTGTTGCCATCAAGGGGCTTAACGCCGGCGACACCCTGGAAATTCGCATTATTGATATCCGGTTGGATACAGACTGGGGTTGGAATATTATCAAACCCCTTGCGGGTACGCTGCCGGAAGACTTCCCGGACTATACTCTCATGCATCTGGGTATTGATCGCGACTCCAACGAGGTCAGACTACCCTGGGGCAAAACACTGAACGCCGCTCCCTTTTTCGGCGTCATGGGCGTGGCCCCTCCGATGGTCTGGGGGGAATTGTCCTCCAAGGAGCCCCGGGCTTTTGGCGGTAATATGGATCTCAAGGAATTGCAGGCCGGCGCGACACTCTTCCTCCCGACCTTCCAGGATGGAGGTTTGTTTTCCACCGGCGATGGTCATGCCATCCAGGGTGATGGCGAAGTTTGTGTCACGGCGGTTGAAACCGGCCTGATCGGGACATTCTCTTTTCACATTCGCAAGGACATTTCCCTGACAAGACCACGGGCGGAAACCGACAAGGACCACATTACTATTGGCCTCGATCCCGATCTCGATGTCGCAGCGAAAAGCGCCCTGCGGGATATGATCGATCTGATAATGGCACAGACCGACCTGAACCGGGAACAGGCCTATTCGCTATGTTCCATGGTTTGCGATTTGCGGATCACCCAGACGGTCAACGGCGTCAAAGGAGTTCACGCTGTTCTTGAGAAGTCTCATATCCGGTAACGCCGACCAAGGATCACGCACACTCTTTACAAACTCTGTTCCGTTGCACAGTATGAAGTCCAGAGATTCAGCGGCTGTGAAAATCGAAGTCCTGGATATGACGGAAGGACGTATTTATGCCCGACGATAACGAGGCTGCCATATCAACCTATACGCCTGCACCGAATGCGCGTTTCAATGTTGGCGACACGATTCGCGTCAAAGTTTCCGCTCCTCCCGGACATCGCCGGACTCCGTGGTATATTCGGGGAAAAACCGGAACAATCGAACGCATATGCGGTACTTTTCCCAATCCGGAAGAACTGGCGTACGGTTTCGACGGTTTGCCGAAGAAAGTCTTATACCGGGCCAAGTTCCTTCAAAACCACGTCTGGCAGGATTACGAGGGGGCCCAGCATGATATTATCGAAATGGAAATTTTTGAACACTGGCTGGAACCTGCCGAACAGCTCTGACTTGAACAATATCCCGGAATTTGGAATTCCCACCTTTCCTCCCTTGTACCTGACAGGTAAGACTGCCAGAAAGCCTATTCGTTTCGCTCTTTTCGTCACAACACCAAGAACATAGTGAATTGCCTGTCGACCCGATTATACTGACGATCCTGTTCGCCCTGACGTCAGCCCTGACATTTGCGCTCTCCATTCAATTGCAGAATGTCGGGCTGCAATACACAGATCCACAGACGGGGGCGATGATATCCATTGTGACCACCCTGCTGTTCTATATCCCCTTTGCACCCTTTTGGATCGAGAGCCACTACTGGTTCACAAAGGCCACCTTGTGGTTTGGCCTTGTCGGCCTGTTACTACCAGCGGTTTCCTCAACTTTATCGGCGACGGGCGTTAAAATTCTCGGGCCAACCCTGACCAGCGGACTGGCCGCCACGAGTCCCATATTTGCGATTGTATTCGGTATATTGCTTCTTGGAGAAACCATTAATGCCAACAATCTGTTCGGAACTCTGTTTGTCGTCGTCGGTATTGGTATCGCCGCCCTCAATCCCAAGGGTCTTAAAAGGTCCTGGCCGCTTTGGGCCATGGCACTTCCATTTGGCGCGGCGCTCATCCGATCCAGCGGACAGGCGGTGACCAAAATCGGGCTCCTTGATGTCCCGAGTTCTTTTTATGCGAGTTTTGTCGCCTTTATCACTTCGACAATTGTTGCCGTTCTGGCGTTTGTCCTCCGCGGCAAACGATTTCCACCCCTGTCCACGCGACTCAACGGTTTTATCTGCTCCGGCATATTCAATGGTATCGGTGTGCTGACGCTGAATGCAGCTCTGAAATCAGGTGATCTGGTCCTGGTGGCACCGATCGTGTCGTCTTCACCGGTTTTTGCCATGCTTCTCGGGGCTTTCATTTTCAAACGGGAAACCATTTCGTGGCGGACCGTGGTGACAATTCTGTTGGTCGTCCCCGGAGTCATCCTCGTCACATTGAGTCGATAAGCCGGAAAATGACAGATTTTTTTTGGACTAGAAATTCTTGAGGCTTCAATTCTGTGTACCGCCGTTTCAGGGGCAATATCTTAATGCACGGAAACTATTCGATTAACCCCAACTTTAAACAATTCTATCCCCGCTGCTTCCACAAGATAACATCTTAAGCTTGTTTTGACCGTGCGTTACTTCCCTAATGGATCGGCAGAGATTCGAACAATAATAGGGAACTCGGTGGGGGATAATGATGGATGATAACTTTGATTGGCTGAAGCCCAGACACTTGTTCCGTCTGTCAAAGGCGATCCGGCAATCGACGACGTACGCTGAAGCACGGCAGTTCAAACGGATTTTTCGCCGCGGTCTCCAGCAGTGGATTGCCACCGGAATGGTTGTTGTCATATCCGGGCTTGTTGTTCTGGAATTGTCAGCCCCAAACGTGCAAACGGTTCTGGCGCGACTGACACAGTAAGTCTGGACCACCGCAACAATAATTATCATCAATAGAAGAGCAGATTCTGGGAAATTTAATCAGGACCTGACTTGCCGGGCTGGATTACCTTGCGCGCGACATGCTCTCGCCAGGCAATGAACAGACCGCAGCCGACGACGAGCAGGATTCCAATCCAGGATACAAGTGTCGGGAATTCACCAAATGCAAAGTAACCGATAATCGTCGAAAAGATGATGCCTGAATAATGAAAAACGGCAACATTCGATGCCGCGGCAAAACTAAATGACAAAATCAGCAGGGTTTGCCCCAATAGCGCGAGAATGACAAACCCGAGAAAGGGCAACATCGCAAATCCACTTCCCTCCTCCACAGTCCCCGAAGACTGGGTCGTCATCAAATAGGGAATAAGGAGAATTGTCCCGAATATGACGGAATGGGCCACGGATGCCAGAGGCGGAGCAGAATGAGCGGTCTTTCTGTTCATAATGAAAAATCCGCCAATAGAAAAACCACTTCCGAGTGCCAGGAAATACGCGGTTCTCTCTCCAGAAAATTCCGGTCTCAATATCAAGAGCACACCAAGAAACCCAACTGCAACCGCAAGCCATCTTCGCCATCCGACACGTTCGTCGAGAAACACCGGTGCCAGTGCCGTTGCCGTGAGGGGTCCAACAAAGACCATGGCATGGGCCTCAGCAAGGGGAATGGTTTTGACGGCCTCGAAAAAAAGCAGCACGGTGGCAAATGCAAACAGGCCACGCAGAAGTTGGGCACCAAAGGGATGCGGCCATAAACTCTTCCAACCATGGAGGAAAACAATAACCGGGGCCAGAATCAGCCACGTCGACACATACTGAATCCATAACAAAGTTGCCGCGCTGTAGTCCGCAGTCAGATATTTTGCAATTCCGTCTTTTGAGACCAGGAACGCGATCCCCAATACCATGAGGCTCATTCCCAAAAGGGGACGTTCTGATTTCAACATGGGAC
>CAJHZG010000572.1_pt1 | contig 11127 bp, 10 predicted proteins | sample 9198901 | NCBI WGS metagenome assembly CAJHZG01 (sample SAMEA7708382, study PRJEB35096) | sediment metagenome | biome: marine neritic benthic zone biome [ENVO:01000025]; feature: sediment [ENVO:00002007]; material: shallow marine sediment [ENVO:03000034] sea grass bed [ENVO_01000059] ... | reverse complement strand
GCCATGGCTTCCAAAGGCCGACTGGCCATTTCACCACAAAGAGTCAGCGGCACCTTATGTGATTTCGATTTCGCTGAGATTTCGGCAAGTACGCGCAAGAAAGTCGCGCTCAATGAATCGAACCTGTGGGAAACGCGGCGGTTGGACCTGTCGGATGCGAACATAAATTGCATCAAATCATTACTCCCTACTGAAAGGAAATCCACCTCGGTCAGGAGTGCATCCAACTGCCAGAGAATTGAGGGTACCTCGATCATTGCCCCGAGTTTGATTTGATCCGGTCCCGATCGACCATGACGCTGCAAATGCGCAATTTCGCGATCAACAAACGATCTCGCTAGCTTAAATTCCCGAACTTCGGAGATCATGGGCAACATGATACTCAGATCCCGACCGGCGCTGGCCCGCAAGAGAGCTCGGATTTGCGAGCGAAACAATCCGGGGCGATCTAGCGACATTCGGATCGCCCGCCATCCCAGTGCCGGATTCTCCTCTTGCGCGTGTCGGAAATAGGGTAAGACTTTATCTCCACCGATGTCGAGAGATCGAAATATTACGGGTTTGTCCCCGGCGCTTTCAAAAATTGTCCGATAGATCTCCGTTTGTTCATCCAGTCGCGGAAAGGTTTCCGCAATCATGAACTGGAGTTCCGTTCGGAACAAACCAACACCTTCAGCACCGGATTCATGCAAATGGGGAAGATCGACAAGCAACCCCGCATTCATTAACAATTTCACCGATTGATTGTCTTTGGTTACTGCCGGCGTATCTCTGAGAGCAGCGAATTTCTCCTGCTTTTTGGCACGGAATCTGACTTTTTCTGCATAAGCGTCGACAACTTCCTGGGAAGGCCGGACAAAAACCTCGCCAACTTCCGCGTCGACAACAACTGCATCTTCCGAATCCACAAATTGCAGAATATCTTCAACACCACCAACCGCCGCTATGCCCAGTGCTCGGGCAACAATCGCCACGTGGCTGTTGCTTGAACCTTCTTCAAGTACAAGGGCACGCAGGATTTCTCGGTCATAATCGAGCAATTCCGCCGGGCCCATATTGCGTGCAAACAAAATTGTATCAGCGGCAAGTTCCTCAGACGCTGAAGTTGACGTTTGTCCGGTCAGCAAACGTAGCAGCCGATTAGACAAATCATCCAAATCATGAAGCCGTTCCCTGATATAAGGATCGGTCTGGCGCAGCATGCGGGCCCGGGTGTCATTTTGAACCCGCTCGACGGCGGCTTCAGCGGTCAATCCGGTGGACACGGCCTCCTTGAGGCGATTGAACCAGCCACGGTCGTAAGCAAACATGCGATAAGCTTCGAGAATATCTCGATGCTCACCGGCCCGGGTCATATCTCGATGATCGAGCATCTCGTCGACTGTTAATCTCAATTCGTCAATTGCGTTTTCCAGGCGTTCAAATTCAACTTCTGTCTGTTCGGCAATCAGATTTGTCACAATAACTCTGGGTTCGTGAAGAACCGCATGACCGAGCGCAACGCCATCAGATAGAGAACTGCCCGCAAAACTGAGGGAACGTTCCAATTTGAAGGATTGTTCGTCATTTGACCCTAGTTCAAAATCACCCCGGGCAATCATTTCTGCGAGGACCATGGCAGTCGTCTGCAGGGCCTCGACTTCCTCTTCACTGTAGCTACGACTGACTTTGTTTTGAACGGTCACGACACCTAGCGCATGTCCCCCGCGAAGTATCGGTACCCCAAGAAAAGAATGAAACGGTTGCTCACCTGTTTCCGGATGCAATGAGAATGCCGGATGGCTTTGGGCATCAGGCAGATTAATAATATCCGCCGACTCGGCAATCAGGCCGACCAGACCTTCCTTTGGCGCCATTCTCGTTAAGTGAACAGATTCGGGATTCAGCCCTTCGGTGGCAAACAGTTCTAATTCACGATTTTCACGTACCAGGTAGATAGAAGAAACTTCTGCAACCATGTTTGCAGCAATGAGCGCCACAATCTTGTCAAGTACAAGTTGCGGTTCAGCTTGGTCCGCCATGATTTCGCGCAGTTTGCGTAACAGAACACGCGGTGCGCCAATCGATGCCACAATCAGAACCTTTCCCTTGCCTTAGTCAAAGGCAATTTATCGGCTATTCGAAGTATAAATTTTTCGAACACTCAAAACTAATTTCTACGCAGCGTCGAGATCATAGAGCGAGTGCAGTGTTCTTACCGCCAATTCGGTGTAAGCTGAATCAATCAAAATACTAACTTTAATTTCAGATGTTGTTATCGCCTGAATATTGATTCCTTTTTCCGCCAGCGCCTGGAACATTTTAGCAGCTACCCCTGCATGGCTCCTCATTCCAACGCCTATAATCGATACTTTAACAACATCGGTTGAACCTTTGATGTCTGAATATCCGATCTCGGACCGTGCCGCTTCGATCACCTTGAGGGTTTTGTCGAGATCATTCGACATAACAGTAAATGTCATGTCGGTATAATTTCCATCATCAGAAACGTTCTGAACAATCATATCGACATTGATGCTTGCATCCGCCAATGGGCCGAAGACGCTTGCAGCAACACCGGGCTTATCAGCGACTTTCAACAAGGTGACTTTTGCTTCATCTTTGGTATACGCAATTCCGCTGACAATTTGTTTTTCCACGATCTCATCCTCATCACAAACCAAAGTACCCGAACCGGTCCATGCGCCATCAGTTGTAGGTTCACATTCTTCTGGATTTTCAAAACTCGACCTGACCTGAATCCGTACATTATGGACCATTGCCAGTTCAACTGACCGCGTTTGAAGCACTTTAGCACCCAGCGACGCCATTTCCAGCATCTCTTCATACGAAATCCGATCCAGCCGTTGTGCCTTCTGGACGATTCTTGGATCAGAGGTGTAAACGCCATCGACATCCGTATAAATATCACAGCGGTCCGCACCAAGGGATGCTGCCAGGGCGACAGCACTGGTGTCGGAACCTCCCCTTCCAAATGTTGTGATCCGATTTTCCTCGCTCAAACCTTGAAAACCTGCGACCACAGCAACTTCTCCACCCTTTACCCGTTCAACAAATTGACCGTGTGGAATTTCTTGAATACGCGCAGATCCATGAGCCGAGTCTGTTTTTATAGGAATTTGCCAACCCAGCCAGGATCGTGACGGGATCCCCATATCCTGCAGGACTATGGCCAGAAGACCCGAGGTGACCTGCTCCCCGGAAGCAACGATCGAATCATATTCTCGTGTATCGTGCAAACGCGCCGCTTCCCGCGTCCACTCAATGAGCTGGTTGGTCTGCCCGGCCATTGCAGAAACGACCACTGCACACTTATTCCCGGCGTCGACCTCCCTCTTAACATGCATCGCCACATTGCGAATGTGGTCGATATCTGCAACCGACGTACCACCGAATTTCATCACCAAAAGGGCCATAAACCAAAGCTCTCTGAATTCCAGGGTCCCACGCAATTTGGCCGGGTACCTGCTTTTTGCAGATAGTCATAGTCATTCGCCAGTCCCACTGCAACACGGCAACTCGGTACTTGACAAAATTTTCTGCTTTGTTGCCAATGCTCGGTATGGACAAATCTCAGAATCGTTCTAAGGACACCACGGTTGACACCTCGGAAATAGAGAAATTTTCGGCAATCGCGTCAGAATGGTGGGATAAGAATGGCAAATTTCGACCGCTACATCAAATCACGCCAGTACGATTACAGTATATCAATCAGCAGATTCAACGAAAATTACGATCTGAAGTCGAACAACCCGGTTCAATCGAAGGCGTAAATTTACTCGATATTGGCTGCGGAGGGGGACTTGTATGCGAACCATTATCTCGTCTGGGAGCACAAGTCTGTGGAATCGACCCGTCTTCAGCGACAATAGAAGCTGCCAGGAAGCATAGCTCGGAACAGGGTTTGTCAATCGACTATCAAGCTACCACCCTGAAGGAATTTACCCGTTCAAGACGAGAGTTTGATGTAATCGTCTGTCTCGAAGTCCTGGAACACGTCAATAATGTTTCAAATTTTTTGGAATTGTGCCGAACCCTGTTGACCGACAATGGCGTACTCATTCTTTCAACCATTAATCGTACAACCAAATCTTATGCCCAGGCTATCTTAGCTGCGGAATATATTCTTGGCTGGCTACCAACTGGAACCCATGACTGGAAAAAATTCATAAAACCGGGAGAGCTGAAAGAAATTCTGGAAAGGCTTGGATTTGAAGAATGCGACACATCAGGACTGACTTACAGCCTTTTAACCGACCAATGGTCACTGTCCGAGGATTGTAGCGTCAACTATTTCCTCACTTGCAAATTTGTGGGTTTATCCGCAAATTAGAGGAAGGATGAAAATTCGATAAAAACCCGTGACTAGTTCTCTTTCTTGATATCCTTGGGCAATGGAAAAACATCCACTCCATCTTCCACGAGATCACTGACTTCTTCTATGGTTGCTTCGCCATAGATACTTTTTTCTGATTCATCCCTTTGAATTTGCCGGGCCTCTTCTGCGAATTTATCTCCGACATATTCTGAATTTTGGACAACGTAATCGCGAATATTTTGTAAGGTTTTGCGATAATCCTGATCCAGTTTCTGATTGTTAACGACTTCAACAGGCTTATCTTTCGACTTTGACGTAGAAACATTTGGAGCCATCAAGGCTTTTTCAATTGAAACAGAATCGCAATAGGGACAAGACACTTGCTTGCCGTCTATTTGTTCATCATAGTCGGATGAACTGCGAAACCAGGTTTCGAATTCATGATCATTCTCACATCGCAGATTGTACTTGATCATGAAGCATCCTCGATTTTGTCGTCAGAACTTCTAAAATTGCTCAATCCCTGATCTCTATTTCCACCCGATAATTCGGATCAAAGTGAACGAATTCGCAATCGTATGTTCCAATCATGCATTTGCCCATTCGGGCCTACAATTTCAAGATAAACCCTATTGTCCGCCGGTCAACAGGGGATCGAGTTTACCCATTTGTTCCAACGCATAGAGATCGTCACATCCACCAATAGCGTTTTCATCGATAAAGATTTGTGGAACGGACGTGCGGCCTCCGGCGAGATCGGTCATAACTTTTCGCTTTGCGGGCGAGAAAGTGACATCAATTTCCTCGAACTCAATATTCTTTTGATTGAGCAATGCCTTTGCCCGATAACAAAATGGACAGAGCATGGTTGTATAGATTTTCACAATTGACATTAGATTCCGATTCGACCCCGAGTGTATTGATCCCAGCTTTCGGATCAATAAACATTCATCTTAAATTAAACAACCAATAGTCTCCTTTGGTTCAACCTTCAATTGTTAGTGATATTTCGATTGATTTGCACGACGCGAATTCACAACAGATTGTGAATGCATGAGAATTTGATTGTCGAGCATAATAATCGACTGTACTTGTCGCATTAGCCGTCGACAAAGTTCCATGGTTAACAAGTCCCGCAGCTCAGTAATTGGGGCAATTCATAGTGATTGTGGATAGAGCACACGAGCTATAGCAAGTACATCCACGGTTTTAGCGCCAGATTTAATAAGTGCGCGTGCACAGGCTTCAACTGTTGAGCCCGTTGTAACGACATCATCTATGAGAAGCACATGTTTATCCCGGATGAGTTTTGACTTGTTTTCAGGAACAAGAAAGGCTCCGGATACATTTTTGAGCCGTTGCTGATACGTCAATCCTACCTGGCTGCGCGTCCTCTTTATCCTTTTCAATACAAAAGCTTCGTAGTCGATATGGCATTCTCTGGATAAATTCATGGCCAGTAGGGAGGATTGGTTATAGCGTCGCGTCCAAAGCCGCCAGCGACTAAGAGGAACAGCAACAATCTGCTCCGCATCCGTCAGCAATTCAGCACCGGCCTGAATGAGTAAAGGGACGAACAATTGGGTCAGCTCCAATTTGTCCCTAAATTTGTAGTCGTGAATCAGTTGCCGCAGCACCTGTTCATAATTACCGACAATACGGGCCCGTGTGTAAGAAGGCTTGCGGGCAATGGCGGCCGGTGACAATGTTGCGGGATCAATGGCGTAAGGTAAAGGTGTACCGAGGCAGTAACAAACCGGCTTGGTTATAAATTGAATTTCCCGCCAGCATGAACCGCACAGCTTACCTGAATCCTGCAGACGATTGCGACAAACAAGACAATGAGGCGGTAAAACCTGATTCAAACCAACTTCAAAAAAAACTGAAAATATGCGCCTGCAGAGCTTGTGTTCCAATTGTCCCAGTCCAAATATGATTTGTCCTGTAATTTGTGAAAATATCTTTTAATTCTATTCGCATAACTTAGTTGCCAAACTCCAAATTGTGCAATCATAAAGTATCCAGCCCAATGACTGAAACAACGGATATCTTCGATCTGGCCCTTCTGAACCTGCGCCGCCGTCGAATCGCACCTGAGTTTGACAAGTTTGATTTTTTATTGAAGTGGATCATCGGCGATATAGAAAATCGTCTCGCGGCGATCAAGCGAGAGTTCCCAACCGTTCTCAGTCTCGGCTCTCACCAAGGCATGCTGGGAGCGATTTGCAACGATCGGCCTGGGACCGACATTGTCATTGATCAGGATTCTTGCATCCAGTTTCTGAAAAGCGCTCAAGGCAATAAAGTCAATTGCAATATGGAGTTTGTACCTTACGGGAAAGCATCACTGGATCTGGTTCTTTCAGCCATGACTCTGCAATATGTCAACGATCTCCCGGGAACGCTGATTCAGCTGCGACAAGCTTTAAAGCCGGATGGATTGTTTATAGGAACAATGTTTGGCAGCGAAACACTTTTCGAGCTCAGAGAGTGTTTCATGCTCGCCGAGGAGCAAGTTGAAGGCGGCGTCAGTCCGAGGGTTATCCCAATGACGAATGTACAAGAATGCGGTGCCCTGCTGCAAAGAGCCGGCTTCACCTTGCCCGTGACGGACTCCGATATTCTCAAGATAAACTACTCGGAACCGGAAAATCTGTTGCATGATCTCCGCGGAATGGGACTGACGAACGTATTGCGGCATCGCAGAAAAACTCCATTGAAGCGCAATACTTTTCGGACAATGTTCGAGATTTACAAGTCGCGTTACAGCAACAACGCTGGCAAATTAGTAGCCAGCTTTGAGACACTGACAATGACTGGCTGGGCGCCTCATGAGAATCAGCAGCAACCCAAACAACCCGGCAGTGCCCAGGTCAGATTGGCTGATGCATTGGGTACCGATGAGCTATCGGGTGGAGAAAAGGCTTCGCCGAGCCGCAAGAAATCGGACTAACGCAATCTGAATATTAAGGCGTTCCGCGGTAATCGTCCTGGACATCGCCAAAAAATGTATTGAGGGTGGAACCGATGGAATAAACGGAGGTTATGATCACGATCGAAATTCCCGAAGCAATCATAGCATACTCAATTGCAGTCGCACCTGAGCGATCATCGATAAAATGTGACAAAACGCTTTTGCAGTGGACAAATTGCGTTTTCAAGAATTTGACTTTACGAACTTTCGAATTCATGAGCGATCACCTGTTCCACTTAATCTTAATTCAAAGCAGATCCCTGATTAGAGCAACCAACGGTTCATCCGCGGGTGGCATTGGAAACGTGTTCAATCTGTTCGGTCGGACCCAGGCTAGTTCCTGGCCTTCGAGAGGTTGAATGTCACCTTCCCATTTTCGACAGACAAACAAGGGCATCAAGAGATGGAAATCATCGTAGGTATGACTGGCAAATGTCATAGGAGCCAAACAACTCTTCACCGTATCGATATTCAGTTCCTCTTTGAGTTCCCGAATTAGCGCCTGTTCAGGTAATTCTCCTTCTTCAATTTTGCCGCCGGGAAATTCCCAGAGGCCCGCCATTTTTCGACCTTCAGGACGCTTGGCTAAAAGCACACGTCCGTCTCTGTCGACAAGTACACACGCAGCAACGAGAACAATTTTCTGGCTCATTTGCGATACCTTCAGACTATCACCGGTGTATTAATTTTTGGATATTGGAAAAGGTTAAATAAATTTTAAAACTACTTATCCAAGTTGCGAGGGGAATTTATCGTTTCATTAACTTCTGTAGTCCGCGTTAATGGCGATATATTCATGGGTGAAGTCGCAGGTCCAGACTGTCGCTTCACCATGTTTTATCCCGACATCCACTTTAATATGGATTTCCTCGGATTTCATATAGTTCGCCCCGTCCTCTTCCCTGTAATTGACACTGACTTCACCGTTTTTGGCGACAAGAATTTCTCCGAACCAGATGCTCAGCCTGTCCCGATCTGCCGCCTCGCCGGCTTTGCCAACGGCCATGACAATACGTCCCCAATTCGGGTCTTCTCCGGCGATGGCCGTTTTTACAAGAGGTGAGTTTGCGATCGAAAGTCCAATTCGGTGTGCCGCCTGATCATTTTCGGCGCCGCAAACATCTATTCGGATAAATTTGGATGCACCTTCCCCGTCTCTGACAATCTGGTGAGCCAGGTTGAGTGATACATTGTCGACAGCCACCTGCAATTGAGCCAATCGCGGATCCGAACTGCTTTCAAAGCGAGCTGTTTTAGACTGCCCAGTCGCGAAACAGAGAACTGTATCACTTGTCGAAGTGTCTCCGTCAACCGTAATAGAGTTGAAGCTTTTGGCCACCGAATTTTGCAACAGGGTCTGCAATAAATCAGGCGCAACATCTGCATCAGTAAACAGGAAGGCCAGCATTGTTGCCATATCAGGCGCAATCATACCCGATCCCTTGGCAATACCATTGATATGGATCGACTGACCTTCAATCTCAACCTGGCAAGTTGAAACTTTCAGATAAGTGTCGGTTGTCATTATCGCCTGGGCTGCGTCTTTCCAGGCGGATGGTGACAGTCGTTTCGAAAGCCCCTCGATATGGTGCAAGAATTCGGATGGTTCGAGCGGTTCACCGATGACCCCGGTTGACGCGACAAACACGTCATTTGTCTTACAATCAATCGTCTTTGCAACCATCTCGACGGTCGATCGAACAGCATCCGCGCCCTTTTGGCCGGTGAATGCATTGGCATTACCCGAGTTGACAACAAGAGCTCTCGCCTTGCCGCCGGTCAGGTTTTCCCTGCACAAATCGACAGGTGCCGATGCTGTTTTTGATTTCGTAAGAACGCCGGCAACGGTTGTTGGATCTTCAAAAACCGCAAGTAGCAAATCCTTGCGTCCCTTATATCTGATCCCCGCTTCGCAAGTCGCCAGTCTCACGCCTAAGATCTCCGGTAATTGCGGTACGTGTACCGGAGCAAGCGGTGAAACTTTCACCAGAACCTCCCAAGATTTAAGCGGGGCTAAAGAAGATTAGCCGCCAAAACTACCTCGGAGCTCTTCATGCAATTTTTTCAGCTCGCTGTCTAGAACTTCAACCTTAGCGCCCTGCCGCATGCCACCGACAACCTGCTGCGCTTTTTGCTGCATTAGCGTTTGGATAATCCTATCTTTCAGCATATCGAGTGTCGGCAGGGGTTTGGTCCGAATGTCCTCGACTTTAATAAGGTGCCAGCCAAACTGGGTTTTTATCGGCTCAGACACTGAACCGGATTTTAAGCCGAAGGCGGCCTGCTCAAATTCCGGCACCATGCGGCCGCGCGTGAAATAGCCGAGATCTCCGCCCTGGGGACCACTTGGACCCGTTGATTTTTCCTTCGCGAGCTTAACAAAGTCGGCACCGCCATCGATTTCTTTTTTAATTGTTTTCGCTTCGTCCTCGGTCTTGACAAGGATATGGCGTGCATGAACCTCTGTTTCGGGTTTTACGTTGCCGATTTGTTGATCGAAAAAACTCTTTACTTCGTCGTCGGAAATTCCGGCTCTGACGTTTTTTTGATAGAAGGAGTCGCGCATGGCACGCAGGCGGAAGTAATCCATTCTGGCTTTGAAATCATCGGAATCCTGCAGCTTATTCTCGTTGGCAGCAGCGGCAAGAATGTGATTCTCAATCAGATACTCCAATAACAGAACGCGACGTTGTTCGGCGGGGACCTGCTGAAGCTGCGCTCCCAGTTCCTCTTCCGCAAGTTTGAATTCCGATTCCGTGATCGAAATACCGTTAACTTTGGCAATGATCTTATTGGGAGCCTGAGCAACAAGTATAAATAATGCGAACAAGCCAATAGTTGCGCGGATAATGATTTTCACGAGAATGGTCCTTGCCTTTATAGTCCGACCCTGATTTTTGCGGTGAGATCGGTCGTTGCGCTATTGAATTGAGCCAAAAGCGTTTTGCGGGTTCAAATCAAGTAATACAGTCATATTTCCGATACTGCCAAGTAATGTTTAATTGATGACGGTGGGTACACGAATGATTTTCAAGCTAAATAGCTAATTTTCGGAAGTTATTTACAAATTGGTTTCGTTGACAAGCCGCTTTCTCCCTCTTATCTGTTTCCTGATACGGATTATGAGATCCAAATCAGATCAAGAACATAATTCTTGATGCGATTTCTTTTTTCCTGGTTTTAGGCCAAAATTTCGCATTAGAAACAAATGATCGCCACTTGAACCACCGGATTCGGCGCGAATTATCAGTGACAAGACCTAGTGAGGCTCGCGAAAATGATTTCATTCGGCACAGTTGCCAGTAAGATTTTTGGATCGTCCAACGATCGAAAATTGAAGACATACGAAAGCCGGATCGAGGCTATCAATGCTTTAGAGCCCGAAATCAAGGCCTTATCGGACGATGAACTTAAGGCCAGAACGGAAAGTTACCGAAAACAGATCGCTGACGGAACTTCTCTTGAAGACCTGCTTGTGCCTGCCTTTGCCACTGTACGCGAAGCCGCCTGGCGCACCCTGGGACAACGTCATTTTGATGTCCAGCTGATGGGTGGAATGGTCCTTCACGAAGGTAATATTGCGGAGATGAAAACCGGTGAAGGTAAAACACTGGTCGCGACGCTTCCCGTCTATCTGAATGCCCTTACCGGCCGTGGTGTTCATGTAGTTACGGTTAATGACTATCTGGCCAAACGCGATGCCAACTGGATGGGTCAAATTTATGAATTCCTGGGTTTGTCGGTCGGCTGTATCGTCCACGATCTGGAAGATGAGGATCGCAAGCATCAGTACGAGTGTGATGTCACTTACGGGACTAACAATGAGTTCGGTTTC
>CAJHZG010000380.1_pt1 | contig 11197 bp, 8 predicted proteins | sample 9198901 | NCBI WGS metagenome assembly CAJHZG01 (sample SAMEA7708382, study PRJEB35096) | sediment metagenome | biome: marine neritic benthic zone biome [ENVO:01000025]; feature: sediment [ENVO:00002007]; material: shallow marine sediment [ENVO:03000034] sea grass bed [ENVO_01000059] ... | reverse complement strand
TGCCGGGCTTATCGGTACGTCGCGGGCGGTACGTTCATCCCTGGATCGGTGGCCTGCTATCCGCGGCTGTTGTCATTCACGTCGGCGGCCTTTGGATCACCAGCCCACCGGACGTGATAGACGCCCTTCTTTTCAGATCACCAACATCGTTTTCCCCCTGGGGCGTGATCGCCATGTGGACTGTCTTTGTCGTCGGTCTATTGGCTTCACTCCGCCGGCGGCTCCGCTTGCGACCACGAACGTGGCGCATCTCTCATTCGTTGCTCGTTGTTGTTATCGTCATTGGGAGCGTAGTTCATTGTATACTGATCGAGGGGACGATGGAGACATTGTCGAAAGCAGTGCTGTGCGTTCTGGTCCTCGCGGCAACCGGCAAAGTCATGTTTGATCTAAGGGCCGCGGCAAAGCGAGCGACGTCGCGCGTAAATTGATCCGGGAGAAAGACGAGTAGGAATTTCCAGGCAAGTGCCCCTCAATTCCCGATCATCACCTCAATCCATAATGGATTTAAACAGGGCAAACAGGTCGTTTTGTCCCTCGAACCCGATTCCCGGGAGTGTGGGAGCTGGCATATAGCCATTCTCCACCCGGGCATTGTCGGCATAGCCCGAGAACACTCCGAAGACATGCGGGTAACTCTCACATATCTTCATGCCAAATCCCAATGCGACGGCCAGCGACATTTGATTGCCGCCATGGGGAACGAGGCGGTCTGGTTTCCATCCGAATTGACCCATGATGTCGATCGACTCGGCACAGTTTTGAATCCCGTAACTCTGCGGCACATCGATTTGGACATAATCCAAGTCTGAACGAAATCCTCCGTGTCGCAGCAGATTGCGCAACTCTTCCTGGGAAAACAAATTCTCGCCTGTAGCGACAGGATTTTCATAGGCCGATACGAACTGAGACAATCCTTCGAAATCGATGGGGTGAACAGGTTCTTCAAACCATTTGAGATTGTAGGGTTTCAGGGCTTCCGCATAGCTCAGGGCACGCTCAGAACTCAGTCCGCAATTGGCGTCAACGGCCAGTTGATGACCGCCATCCAGGATCGACAGGATGGCATCAATGCGATCGAGATCCTGATCGAGGGGCAGCCCTCCGACTTTGGTTTTGACAAGCGTGTAGCCCTCATCGAGATGCTTCTTCATCTCGTCTTTCAGATCATCTACGGTTTGTCCCGGGTGATACCAGCCGCCGCCGACGTAACAGAAAATAGTACTGTCCACGGGATTGGGATTGCACCGCTCGGCAATCAGCTTGTAAAGAGGCTTTTCTTCAATTTTGGCCATGGCATCCCAGATGGCGGTTTCAATGGTACCGATACCCACCGAACGCTCCATATCGCCCCCGGGCTTTTCTCCGACCATCATGGATTTGATGATGACCGCGGGATCAAAATTTCCCCGCTCTTCATCGATCAACTCATCGGGATCCTTTTGCAGGATTCGCGGAATGAACCGCTCCCGCATCTGCGCGCCACAGGCATAACGTCCCGTTGAGTTAAAAGCATAACCGACCACAGGCTTGCCGTCACGAACCACATCTGTCAACACCGCAACAATGGAAGTGGTCATCGTGTCGAATGAAAACACGGCATTTCGCATATTGAGTTTGAGTTCAATCGCTTTTTCGCGGATGTCTAATATGCGCATGGCCGATTCTCAATTGTGATGTTTCATATTAATTTCCGGGCCATAGTATCGATTCATTGGAACGCCTCCAAGGGCCGAAATGTTCCCGCATCAATCAATTGAAAATCTACTACGATGAAAGCTCAACAAGCATATTGCACTGCATCAAATTTCATCGACATCCATTGACCTGTTTGATTCGAGATCACAGACGATCCGTTGAGACTTGAAATCGTGTGAGGTTTGAGCACGGTTATGATTATCTCCTCCCGTCGGTTCAGAAAATTCTTATGCGTTTTTCTAATTTAACTATGAATATAAGTTTGGTAACTGAGTTTAGGGATGCAAATGAAAGTGAGTTAGTATATTCCGTTAGGTCAACGAAAATAAACCCTGACCAGGGTCTTCACCGACCACAGCAAACGGAGCAATATTGAACAATCCGTCAGAAAATATGGGAGAAAGTGAACCCTCGGGGGCCGCAACAATACAGCCTTGGATCAAATCTCTATGGCAGTGGCTCGCAGCGTTTATGACGTTTGCAGCGCTGTTGTGGAATATTGACTTTTTTGAGTGGTTTGGTTTTGCCTTTGTTGAGGAGCAATATTACGCGTTCATAATGGGCCTGGCTCTGGCCGTAGTATTTTTGTCCGTTCGGATTAATCGCGAGCCAGATGGTCACGTCCCCTGGTATGACTTATTACTGGCGGCTCTTTCTCTCGCTGTACTGACCTATATTTCATTCAATTTTCTTTATCTCCGTGAGTTTGGCTTGGGTGGCAGCACAATCTTTGCTGTGACGCTGGGAGCCATCGTCATGGTCCTCGTCATTGACGGTCTGCGCAGATCCGCGGGATACATGATGCTTGGAGTTGCGGCAGTCTTTATTATCTACGCCCCGCTTGGACACCTTGTGCCTGGACCGCTGGTTGGCACAAAAGTCGCGCTCTGGGAACTGGCCATCAATATGGGATTCAATCCCAATGCCCTCTTCGGTATTCCCCTCCAGGTAGGAACGACTATTGTCATTATGTTTATTCTATTTGGTCAGTTGCTGTTTAAAGCGGGTGGCGGACAGTTTTTCACTGACCTCGCCATGGCCACAGTTGGAAGAAGACGAGGAGGCGCTGCTAAAATATCCGTTGTGGCATCCGCACTGTTTGGTACGGTTTCAGGAACTGCTATTTCCAATGTAGTGACAACCGGCATCATGACGATCCCACTGATGCGCAAGGCCGGATACAGGGCGACGCATGCCGGAGCAATCGAAGCCATCGCTTCCACTGGTGGACAGTTCATGCCACCCATCATGGGAGCTGCGGCTTTCCTGATGGCTGAGTTTCTGGAAATTCCCTATGCGGAGATTGCTCTGGCGGCTCTGGTTCCTTCGGTCCTCTATTATCTCGCGGTATTTGTGCAAGTCGACCTGATCGCGGCGCGGGACAACATCAAATTCGTCGAACAGGACATGCCGAAGGCGGGGACCGTATTACGGGAGGGTTGGCATTTCGTTATTCCGTTTGCAGTATTGATTTATACGCTGTTTGAACTCAATCTTCCGCCACAACGTGCAGCAATTTGGTCCTCAGCGACACTAGTGATTGCATTTTTCAAACCATACAACGGCAAAAAACTTCTTCTGTCCGAATTGTTCGACGTATTCCGAAGTACGGGTCATCTGGTTATAGAACTGCTGATGATCGTTGCCACTGCGGGATTTGTTATCGGTATTCTCAATCTGACAGGTCTCGGCTTTGCCCTGACATTCTCGCTCACAGAACTGGCCGGCAACAATATAGTAATTCTTCTTCTGATCAGTGCCGTGATTTGTATTGTCCTAGGCATGGGGATGCCGACATTGGCAATTTATGTCTTGCTGGGTGCACTGATTGCACCTGCCATTGTCGAAGCTGGTGTCCCGGATATTCCCGCGCACCTGTTCATTCTCTACTTCGGTATGATGTCGATGATTACACCGCCGATTGCGCTGGCGGCATTTGCTGCAGCCACGATAACAAAAGCCAATCCGATGATCACAGGACTCGTCGCCATGAAATTTGGCTGGACGGCTTATTTTGTACCATTTCTGTTTGTACTATCTCCAACACTAATATTGATTGGCGAACCGGTTGACATAATCGTCAATATAACAACCGCAGTTCTTGGAACTTACTTGGCCTCACTCGCTGTTGTCGGGTATTTTACGCGACCGCTGAACGTTGTGTTCCGGGTACTACTAGCCTTCGCCGGACTTTCCGCCATGCTACCGTATGAAACATTCTCATTTGCGCCTGTTCTAAATATTGGTGGTGTGATACTCGGTCTCCTGATTGCTTCTGTGGAATATGTTGCTGTGCGGAACAGTCGGCAGTTGTCCACCGAGGCTCCGTAATGATGTGTTTTTCTTTTAACTTTGTGACATGCAACTTAACTAAGGGAGGAAATCTTAAATGAAGTTTGCTACTAAATTAACAATGATAGGCGCCGCAGTTGCCATGAGTATGGGGACTGCTGCAATTGCCCAGGACAAGGTTGCGGTATTTGCAACTAATCCTCAAGGAAGTCTGGGTTATGCGACCGGACTGGCGGTTGCCAAGACTGTAACAGCCAAGATTGATGGCATTACCGGTCGCCCCCGTCCTATGGGTGGCTCAACAACTTATATCCCTATCGTAAACCGTGGGGAGGTTGACTTCGGATTTACCAATGCCCTGGAAGCACACCATGCTGTAGCTGGTCTGGGATCGTTTAAAGATCGCAAACAATCCAATTTGAGAATGATCGGCAGAATGTTTCCTCTTGCAGCCGGGATAGCCGTTGCCGCCGACACGGGAATAAAATCCATCTACGACCTTAAGAAACTGAAAGGCAAACGTATCGCATCGGAGTATACGTCGCTCACGGCCATTGAGGCGTGGATGGAGTCTGCTCTTGCGAACGGGAAGCTCTCTTATACGGATTTCAAAAAGGTTCCGGTATCAGGATTTGTAAAAGGCATTCAGGCTCTTGGCGAAGGCAAGGTTGACATAACCTGGATTAGCCTTGGGTCCGGCGCCAGCCGTAAAGTCAACACCCAAATGCGCAAGCGCGGTGGATTTGTCTATTTGAGCCTTGATGATTCTCCGGAAGCCGTAGCGCGTATGCAAAAAATAGCGCCTCCGGGTAGTATCCGGAATGTAACGGACACCAAAATGCCGGGCATCAAAGAACCGACAAATATCGTACAATTTGACTATACCCTGTTCACCCACAAGGATATGGACGAGGAAACCGTATACACGATTACCAAAGGTCTGGCGACGAACAAAGATCATCTCGCCAGTTCTTTCGGAGCGTTCAAAAGAACCAAAGCCGGTACTTTCGGAGCACCGGATATGATGCCTTATCATCCAGGTGCACTGAGAGCGCTTAAAGAGCTCGGAATGAAGTAACTCTTATCGAGCCTTTCAATGATTAAAACCTGAAGGCGAATTACAACTCGCCTTCAGATGATCACCTAATCCACAAATAGTGGAATATCAGTTTACCGGATTTGACAGCCCGAATTCCAGGTTCTCTCGAATTCTCGGATCCGGGACGATCCTCTCGATCACCTTCGCCGAACACAAGACACCGGGCAATCCTGCTCCCGGATGTGTTCCTGCTCCGGTCAGATAGAGCCCTCTCAATGACTCCGCAAGATTGTGAAAGCGAAACCAGGCTGATTGAGTAAAATAAGGGGCCACGGAGAATCCGGCGCCATGATGACTGAGGTAATTTTGCGCAAAATCTTCAGGCGTCATATAAAAATCGCTGCGAATCGTGGTTCGCAATTCCGGTAATAATGATTGCTGCAATCTGTCGATGATAGCCGCTCGTAATCTTGGCCCTTCGATCGCCCAGTCAACATCGGAATCGAGATTGGGAACGGGGCAAAGAACATAGAATGAATCGCATCCCGGAGGTGCAAAACTCGCATCCGTTGCCGTCGGTCGATGCAAATAGAGTGAGAAATCATCGGACATAATTTTTTTGTGAAAAATATCGTCAAGAAGCCCGCGAAAATCCTTACCTAGAATAATCGTATGATGGGCCACGTCGGGGTAGTTCCTGCCGGTGCCGAAGAACAGTACGAATAACCCCATCGACAAACGCATTTTCTTTGACTTGAACCGCAATGCGACGGACTGATGTTTCTTGTCGATCATCTCGTTGTAAAGATGCATGGGATCGGCATTTGAAATAACGATGTCCGATTGAATTTTCTCGCCGCCTTCCAGTTCGACGCCGCGCACCTGCCTTCCGTCTATAAGTACCGATGAAACAGAAGTTCCTGTCCTGACATGGATACCTTGCTCTCTCATCAGTTCGCCCAGAGCCGCCACGACCGCACCGGTACCACCTCTAGCGAAATAAACACCCCACTCGCGCTCGAGATAATGAATCAGTCCATATATACTCGTTGTGTCAAACGGGCTGCCCCCGACCAATAGGGGTTGAACTGAAAAAGCCTGACGCAATTTGTCGTTTTTCAGATATTTTGAGACCATGCTCCAGACTGATCGATAAGACTGCAGTCGGATGAGCCGTGGAATTTGCTTGATCATTTTAAGCGGATTGTGAAAAGGTTGATCCGCAAGATCGACAAATCCGGCATCAAAAAGACGCTTCGAATGTATTAACATGCGCTCGTAGCCGGCGACATCACCTGGCTCCACGCGTTCAATTTCCGACAGGACATCTTGCAGCGTACCGCCATAATTGAACTCCGTACCGTCGTCAAAGTGAAAACGGTACCAGGGTTTTAGTGGGATAAACTCCACATAGTCTTTCCGCTTCTTGCCAAATAGTTCGAATAACTCATCGAAAAGAAAAGGGGCGGTAATGACCGTGGGGCCTGCATCATGGCGAAATCCGTCTCGTTCGAACACTTGTGCCCGTCCGCCCAGATTTTCAGATCGTTCATAGATCGTAACCTCATACCCCAGGGCTTTCAGCCGCAACGCCGCCGCCATTCCGCCGAATCCAGCTCCCACGATCTGGGCACTTGGCATTTTCTGATTATCCTTTGGATCGATTAAGTCACACACATTGGGGTAGCGTCGAGGTCAAACAAGCAATTCGTTTTATGTGAGGTATCCATACTTTAACGTATTACAATCTTCTTGCAGTTCTCAAATCCTTCAATCTTTTGCTGCCGGTGCAAAAGCACGTGATTTTCATTCCCTCTTTCAATTCCTCGAATTGCTCGACAATCGCCTCAGGAGATGTCAGTGCCGATGCCAGGATTGCGGCAGCCTGGCCAACCATATCGGCCCCAAGCGCTATTGATTTAGCCGCATCCAGACCATTGCGGATGCCCCCGGAGGCTATGATCGTCGCGTCCGGACAGTCTCGCCGGACATCTTTGACGGCCCGCACCGTCGGAATGCCCCACTCTCGAAACGTATTCGCCAGGTTTTGTGTTCGCTTGTCTGTTGCGCGATTACCCTCAACAGCGGCCCAGCTGGTTCCCCCGGCCCCCGCGACATCGATAATCGAGATGCCGGCATTGAAGAGCTGAAGAGCAATATTACCGGATATTCCGGCACCGACTTCTTTAACGACAATTGGAATTTTGACGTCTGCCGCGAGTTGTTCAATTTGCAGCAGCAGTCCTGACCAGTTTTTGTCGCCCTCGGGTTGCAGAATTTCCTGCAGGGGATTCAGGTGAAGGATCAAGGCATCGGCCTCGAGCATCTCCACGGCTTTCAGAGCCATTTTAGCACCGTCCCAGTCCTTGAGTTGTACTGCGCCAAAATTGGACAGGAGCGGAATGGTCGGCGCGAGCTGCCGAATTTCCTTGTTAAGCCCGATTGAAGAAACATTCTCCAGGGCGACCCGCTGCGACCCCACCGCAAAGGCAATTCCAAGCTCTTCCGCCGCGATTGCAAAGTTGGTGTTTATGAGCTGGGCATGCTCCGGACCGCCGGTCATAGAACTGATCAGCAATGGGGCTTTCAGGGGTTTGCCCAGAAAATTGGTTGAAATATCAATGTCATCATAGTCAAGTTCAGGAAGGGCAACATGCTCGAATTTAATATCGTCAAATCCGGTTAACGACTCTTGCATTCGCGCTTTTTTGGAAAGCACAATATCCAGATGCTCACTTTTCCGTTTTACGATATCAGTCATATTGTCACGATTCATTGCAATTGCAGAAATTCTCAGTCACAAAAAATCACACTATTGAACTTACAATGCAATTTTACAGATCTGAAAGGTGAATTTCAGCGTAGTTACGTAAATCAATCACATTCGGTTCAATATTTGTTTGTAAATCACGATTGAACAAATTTGATGCCGCCTGCGACTATTCCATGGCTGACAGGCCCAACAGAACACTCAATGATATGGACAATTCAATAGATTCCTCAACCCTTGATGTCGAAAACTGTTTGGATTTTCTGTTGCCTGGCCACAACTCGGACGCCGGCATTTTGAATTCGGCAATGCGTTGTGCACTATTAGGTAAAGCCAAGCGTTCACGCGCTCTGTATGTCATTTTCAGGACACTTCAATATGGAGGGAAGCGATCTCAGGCGATGCGTTCCGCCTGTGCCATTGAAATGATTCATGCCGCTTCTTTAATCTTTGATGACTTGCCATCGATGGACAACTCAGAATTTCGCCGTGGACAGGCGGCCACGCATATTGCATTTTCCGAGCCTACCGCGATTTTAACGGGTATTGGCCTCATGAATCTCGCCTTTGGCGTAGTGAGCGAAGACAAAACTTTGCCAGACACAAAACGGACCCGCATCATATCCGTTCTCTCCCAGTCTATCGGCGCCGATGGACTGATCGCTGGACAACAAGACGATCTGGACTCCGTAAATCAGGATTTGACATCCGATCAAATATTGAAAATTTATGAGCGAAAAACCTCAGCCCTCTTTATGGCCGCTTTTGAAATCGGCGGCATTATTGTCGGAAGAGATGAAAATGATTTGCAGGTCTTGCGCAAATTCGGCAGCCGTCTGGGCATTGTATTTCAAATCCTCGACGATCTGTCGGATGCCTATGCCACTCAAGACAAGACCCTGAAGAGTGTTAGGCTCGACAATAACAAACCGAACATGATCTCCGGACTCGGAGAACAGGATGCGTTTTCCAAATCCAACCAGATCCTGGCAGAAACAAAGTCTGAAGCTGCCAGACTATTTGGTGACAATTCCATTCTGTCCAGTTACACAAACCATCTCCTTCAAATACTCCACCAGCGCTTAGCGGCCTGATACGCCCGTCCTGATACGCCGGTTCTGGCGATCCCCGGATTTGGATATAACAATGCTGACAAGAAATAACCCGACACTGGTGGTCAAAAACGCCGTATTCAATTATGGCGATAAAAATATATTGAATGGTGTCAGCATCGACATCTGTCCCGGTGAAATTTTGGTTCTCCTGGGCCCCAATGGGGCCGGAAAATCAACATTGGTAAAATCCATAACGGGACGCGTACGCCTGCTGAGCGGGCAGATATTCGTGAACGGCGCAGATCCCTCAGACAGTGCACTGGCGAGAAAGCAGTCCGGCCTTGTTCCCCAGCAACTCGCCATATTCAACAAACTTTCGCCGCTAGAGAATCTATCTGTATTCGGTCACGTCATGGGCCTGGAGCGGCGTGAAACACGAAAAAAATCCGAAGAACTCATCAATGCGCTCGGATTACAAGACGTGAAATCGATCCGTACTGAACGTTTGTCCGGAGGCATGAAAAGACGGGTCAATATCGGCGCGGCTTTGATGCATGATCCGAAACTTCTGATCCTTGATGAACCGACCGTCGGATTGGACTTCGATGCCCAACGCAATATGCACAGTCTATTACGCTGGCTCAAACAAAGAAATCTGGCTATTTTATTGACCACCCATGATATGGAAGAAGCGGAACAACTGGCGGATCGGGTTGCTATCATCGTCAAGGGTAAAATTCGCGATGTCGGCCGACAGCAAGACCTCATCTACAAAAATTTTGGCGTGCACCAACAGATTTATATCAAATTTCGTGAAGATGTCGTGCAAAGTCTGACCCCGGATCAACGTGCCTGGTTACAGCAACTCAACTTGCAGCCCGGAAACAACAGAAATAGTTTCGTCGGTATGGTATCAAAGGATCAATCCGCGACAATCGTCCGGGAACTGCTGTCAGATAACGCCATAACAGAAGAGTTCAGATTGCACCAACCAGGATTGGATACACTTCTGGAGAGCTATTTACGGGCTGAGTAAATTTTATGAGGCTTTCAATATTCCGGGTCATGTTTTTAACCCTGTTGCGGGACCGTGGCGCCCTTATTTCCAGTTTCATCATGCCGGCAACCGTATTTGTGATTTTTGCAGTCATATTTTCCGGTACGACCGGTGGTTCAATTAATGTCAAGATCTCGATCTTCGATGAACTCAACACGATACAATCAAAGCGTTTCACAGAAGTACTCTTTCAGGGGGATGGAATTCGCCGGATCTCCAAACCCTCGGCAACAAAAGAGTCCGTCTACCGACTTGTCGCCCAGGGGATCGCCGATGTTGGGATCCTGATCCAATCCGGAGAAAGACCCGCCGCCTCTCCCCGTTTCCAGATCATTGCCGATCCCTCGCGGGAAATTTCTGTACTCATCCTGGATGGCGCTCTCAGGGAAGCCTATGCCAAGGCTTTTCCAGAGGTAAATCTCGAAAACATTGCCCGCACAATCGAGAACGATATTTTCCCGTTCAGCACGGAGCAAAGGGCCCGCCTCGATCAAACCCTTGAGATCATGCGCAACAGTGAGACTGTCGAGGTCGATAGTGGACCGGACAGGCAAGAACCACAATTGCAGCGGGTGAACGTGGTTGGCGATCCCAATATCCAAACCGGCATTACCTACTATGCCGGCGCTGTCGCCATACTTTTCTTGCTCTTCTCATCTGCTAGCGGAGCCATGAGTTTACTCGAGGAAAAAGAACTGGGACTGCTTGACAGACTGGCAACCGGCCCCGGGGGGACCCGCATAATCGTTGATGGTAAAATGCTGTTCCTGACGATCCAGGGATTTATCCAGGTGACCATGATTTTTCTGGTCGGCTGGCTTGCATTTGACATTGACCTGCCGGGGAAACTGGCGCCATGGAGTTTAATAACAATTGTGTGTAGCTTTTCCGCTAGCGGTCTGGCTCTGGCTTTTACCCTTCTGTGTTCGACCAAACAACAGGCTCAGACAACGGCGAATGTCGTAATATTAGTGATTTCTGCTATTGGCGGCAGCATGGTTCCCCGTTTCCTGATGCCCGAATGGATCCAAACCCTTGGCTGGCTCACGCCCAATACCTGGGCCTTGGAAGCTTATGGTGCGATTTTTTGGCGCGGTGATACGATTGATGCCATATTACTACCCTGTGCCATCCTGTTTGCCGTCGGGATTGCCGGATTATTGTGTGCCTATTTTCTTGCGGGCAAAACAAGAATAATATCCGGGTAACGGTGAAATTGATGGTTACAGGCAATTGGAACCGGTGACAAACCCATGAACAATGAAAAAACATCGGCTATCGGATTG
>CAJHZG010000114.1_pt1 | contig 11262 bp, 7 predicted proteins | sample 9198901 | NCBI WGS metagenome assembly CAJHZG01 (sample SAMEA7708382, study PRJEB35096) | sediment metagenome | biome: marine neritic benthic zone biome [ENVO:01000025]; feature: sediment [ENVO:00002007]; material: shallow marine sediment [ENVO:03000034] sea grass bed [ENVO_01000059] ... | reverse complement strand
CGGTACAAGTTTCACAATCTGAATTTCGAGATCCTTCAATCCCGGAACAGCTGCAGCTGAAATGTACAACCGCGAGTGATTCAGTTGTCCGCATGCGCCGCTTCTGGTTAGGTCAAAAAAATTAAACTATGAAAATTGCAACCTGGAATATCAACGGAATAAAAGCGCGATCAAAGAATCTGGAAATATGGCTCAAAGAAAGCAATCCGGATGTCGTCTGTCTGCAGGAAATAAAATCACAGACCGAAGCATTCCCCGGGGAAGCTCTCGAAGATCTCGGATATAATGTCGCTGTCCACGGACAAAAATCATTCAACGGTGTTGCGATACTCTCCAAGCTGCCTTTTGACGAGATTGTAACCGGGCTACCGGGGGATCCATCTGACGAGCAGGCGCGCTATCTTGAAGCTGGAATTTCGACGGAGACCGGGTCCTTACGGGTCGCCTCGATTTATCTGCCCAATGGTAATCCGGTCGATTCTGAAAAGTACCCTTACAAGCTGTCGTGGATGCAGCGGTTGCAAGACCATGCCCGTTCCCTAATTGAATTTGAAGACCCCCTGGTTTTGGCGGGGGATTACAATGTGATCCCAACAGATGACGACGTACACGACCCGGAAGCGTGGCGCGATGATGCACTTTTCCGACCCGAATCTATTCAGGCGTTTCGGTCAATTGTCAATCTGGGCCTGACAGACGCCTATCGCGCCTGCCATCACGAGATTCATCAATTCACTTTCTGGGATTATCAGCGCGGATCCTGGCAGAAAGATCACGGAATTCGAATTGACCATCTGCTGCTGTCTCCGCAAGCTGCGGACCGCTTGAACCAATGTGAAATCGATCGCCATACCCGTGGCTGGGAAAAACCATCGGATCATGTACCCATCTGGGTCGATCTGGACATCTAATTCAGATCAAGTCAGATTTGATCACGCCCTAATTCTGATCACGCCCTAATCAGGGGCGAAGCACTCCGCGGTCATTGGAAATGACATTTCCATTGCTCAGAGAATCTTCGTTGATTCCGAACGTCGCCGTGCCCAGCAATATATCAGATCCTGGACTGCTGTTGACCGCGTCGTCATTCTGATTGTCGGCGATGGCATTCGGCGTTTTGCCAATAATGATCCCGTTCAGATTGTCGGGATTACCCGTCGCCAGATCGGTGTCCAGTTCAGTAACACCTCGATTGAAGCGGCTGGCAAAGATTTCACGTGCCTTGGCGCGTTGTTCAGGGCCGGCGTTTTTCGAAAGCCGGCGATAGGTGCCCAGGATTTGTTTCCTGTCGTTGGGTTTGTTGAACTGCGATTTGTACTGCGAATTGCGCACAGCCGCCTGAAGCAGGGCAAGAGCGACCGGCTTGTTGGCCTTAACACCCTCTCCCTTCCAATAGAGAGTACCGAGAAGGGCCTGTGACAATGCGTGATTTTGTTTCGCCGCCAAATTCAACCATTGCGCAGCACGGAAGGGGTTTTTCCGAACACCGAGACCGCGCAAGTGCATTCGCGCCAATTGGTACTGCGCTACGGGATCCCTGAGATGACTCGCTGCATGGGTATAATTTCGAATGGCTTCACTTGCATTCCGCCTTATGTTCGATTCTGGAATACCCTTGCGATAATAATCGCCAACCGCGACAAATGCCTCGGCGACATAAGTTCCAAGTGCATTCCTATGGCTGACCCGGGAATAGTTTTGAGCAATATGGGCATAGTACTCGAAAGCCATAGCGTCGTTTTTCTTGGTGCCATTGCCGTTGGCATAAATACGTGCGAGATTCAGAACCGCACCGATCACACCTTTCTCCGCCGCAAAATTCAGCGCCGGCAACGCCCGTTCAAAATCTTCGGCATGATAAGCCGCCATCCCCTGCCTGTAGGCTTCTACAGGAGATGAGAAGTTCTGAACCTTGTCCTTGGCCGCGGCTGGTGGTGCCAGCACGCTAAATTGAAAACCTGCAATAATCGTGAAAACGACTAACGCTTTCGCCCTGAAATTAGATGTCTGCATAGCAATTAACTTCCGCATTGCCTCCGGGATGTGTGATTGCTCCGTCGCGCGCAGAACCAACCTCTTGCGCATATTTCCACAACACCCCACTGTTGTATTGATGTTCCCTGGGTTGCCAAGCTGCCCGTCGTTTTTCCAGCTCGGCCTCATCGACTTCAAGGTCGATCGTTCCTTTTTCCGCATCGATTGAAACGATGTCTCCGTCTTTTAACAATCCTATCGGCCCGCCAACCTGTGCTTCAGGTCCGACATGGCCTATGCAAAAACCGCGGGTGGCACCAGAAAATCGCCCGTCCGTAATAAGGGCTACGCTGTCACCAGCGCCCTGCCCGTAGAGCGCAGCAGTCGTCGACAGCATCTCTCGCATGCCCGGCCCGCCTTTCGGACCTTCGTAACGAATTACAATGACGTCGCCTTCTTCGTAATCCCGGTTCTGAACCGCCGCAAAAGCATCTTCTTCACAATCATAGCAGCGCGCCGGTCCCCGAAACTGGAGCTTCTTCATTCCCGCAACTTTGACTATGGCGCCTTCCGGTGCCAGCGACCCCTTCAGTCCAACGACACCGCCGGTGTCACTGAGAGGTGAACTCACGGGATAAATAACGTCTTGATCCCCATTGAATTCGACATCTTCGAGATTTTCAGCAATTGTTTTGCCTGTAACAGTCAGACAATCACCGTCGCGAAAACCGCCATCCAGCAATGTGCGCAGCAGAACAGGAACACCGCCGGCTTCGAACATATCCCTGGCAACATATTTTCCGCCGGGCTTGAGATCGGCGATATACGGCGTTTTGCGGAATATCTCAGCGACGTCAAAGAGATCGAACTTGATGCCGATTTCGTGGGCGATCGCCGGCAAGTGCAGAGCGGCATTCGTTGATCCCCCAGTTGCTGCCACGACGGTTGCGGCATTCTCCAGGGCTTTTAACGTTACAATGTCACGGGGACGGATTCCCTGTGCAACCAAATCCATCACCGCCTTGCCACTGGCAACCGCATATTCATCCCGGGATTCGTATGGGGCCGGAGCACCGGCGGATCCCGGAAGCGCTAATCCCATGGCTTCCGAAACACAGGCCATTGTGTTGGCTGTGAACTGGCCGCCACACGATCCGGCACTCGGACACGCAACGCATTCCAGTTCATGTAAGTCGTCTGCTGACATATTGCCCGCGGAGTGCTGACCTACGCCTTCGAAAACATCAACAACCGTGACGTCTTTACCCTTGAATCTCCCCGGCAGAATTGAACCGCCATACATGAAAACGCTGGGGACATTCAGACGGACCATGGACATCATGATGCCCGGCAGCGATTTATCGCAGCCCGCCAGGCCAACCATGGCATCATAACAATGACCGCGCATAGTCAATTCAATGGAGTCGGCTATAACTTCGCGCGAAACGAGGGAGGACTTCATGCCCTGGTGTCCCATGGCAATACCGTCGGTGACGGTGATCGTGCAAAATTCCCGGGGGGTACCGTTGGCTTCCTCAACCCCTTTCTTTGCAGATTGCGCTTGACGCATGAGTGCAATGTTGCAGGGTGCAGCTTCGTTCCAGCAGGAAACAACGCCGACAAAAGGCTGATGGATCTGCTCTTCAGTCAGCCCCATAGCATAGTAGTACGATCTGTGCGGTGCGCGATCCGGCCCTTCCGTTACATGACGGCTGGGTAATTTACTTTTATCAAATGTATTGGCGTCCATAATTCAATCTTCTATCGAACCTATTGTCGGCTGGAATTCAATCATCGACAGTCTAAACGTTGATGTGCCGTCGCATCTAAACAAGTGACGACTTCCGATACTCAATAAAAAATTACCACATTTGGACCGATATGTCTTTTAACCAGTCCTGATCGTTAATGCTCTGAATCCCCGCTCGACAAGTCTTTGCAATTCCCGACTAGCCTGTTTAATACACCGCAACCGTTCCATATGTGGCGACTTTATCGCCACAAATTTTCGGCAAATTCTCGTTCCAACCAATCAGGGATTTATTGTCGAATATTTGTGGCGCAATCGAGGCAACGATGCCTCAGTTCGTGTCAATTTTGCAACTCTGAACCTAAAAGGAATTCGTTGACCATTGGGGAGGATGGTTTTTCGGCGAAAAACTGCGGAATTAAAGGGGAAATAAGTAACATTCGTCTGGGTGTTCAAAACTGTCCAGGATTGTTGATATCTCGGTTCAATCTGAAAATCATTCACCGGAGCGGCAAAGCTGCAACGCCGGTTACACACTCCCATTCAAAGAGATAATATCAAAGATCATGTGTCGAATGAGCTGTAGTCCGACGGGATGTCGGGGCTTCCTGCCCGGAGCCGACAATAATTTTCCCTTCGGCATCGCCGCGTTACACTTCTAATAAAATCCTAACGCGCATATAGAGTGAATGCGTATTTTTTGATGCTTTGTCATGTTAGATTCAAGTTCGAAACATTGCAGCTTTCAACGGGGGTTTGAAATTAATGCAGGCGCACGAAGAACTTAACGGTGGTGAAACCGTTAGCCTGAACTGGCACGTCATTCCTGGCTTGATTCCATTGAGTCTAAAGATTTTTGTACTGCGCATTCTGACTCTGGGTATTTACTATTTCTGGGGAAAAACAGAGGTTCGTCGTAGAATTTGGTCAGCCACCCATCTTCAGCATCAGCCATTGGAATATACGGGAACGGGAAAAGAGCTGTTTCTCGGATTCCTGCTCGTGTTTCTGTTGTTCATCATCCCTGCCTATGGCGTGGTTATCGCCGTACAACTTTATTTTGGACAGGATTCCGTATTTTCCGTAACCATCAATATTGCTTTTTTCACCATCATATTTTTTCTGATTGGCGTTGCGCGCTACAGGGCGCGGCGTTATCGCCTGACCCGGACAAGGTGGCGCGGAATTCGAGCGGGCATGACAGGCTCACCCTGGACATACGGTCTGTACTCATTTGCTCTCTCCCTTCTCATTCCTGTTACGCTCGGCTTCATCCTGCCTCTGCGAGATGTGATTCTACAGCGCCGCCTGGTGTCAGAAACACGTTTTGGAACCATGCCCTTCAGGTTTTCAGCGAGTGCACGAGAGCTTTACGGTCCCTTTGTCGTGATGTGGTTCGGCACCATCCTTATCTACGGCATGACATTGTTCATTCTCTGGTTGCTGTATGGTTCGCAGCTCATCGAGCTGGTTCGGGCAAATATCCCCCCGCCGCCGGCAATGCTTTTTGCGATCCTGTTCTCACTGTTTGCCGCTTTTGTTTTGTATCTGCTTATGAGCGCCTGGTACAATTCGAGAAAATTTAATCTCTTTGCCAGATCGACAAACATTGACGCGGCGCGTTTGAATCTTGAAACAACGGGACTGGGACTGGCGGGACTGCAGATCAGTAATCTTTTGATTATTCTGCTGACCCTGGGTATTGCCACACCAATTGTTCAGGCGCGCATCGCCAGATACTTTATCACCCGTATGTCAGTCGTTGGCGCTATTGACTTGGATCGTATTCGCCAGGACTATTCAGCAACCGAAAAGACCGGAGAAGGACTGGCCGAAGCTTTCGACATTGATGCATTTTGATTTGACAGCATTTGTTAGGGAGCAATAGATGATAGGCGTCCGAAAGCGGGGTTCGTCTCTTGCAAGATACATTTGAAGGCAAATATAGCGACGGTCACAGCGCAGCAGACTATGATGTCCGAGTTCGCACCCAGCCTACCGGGCTTGAAATAGCTTTGACCGGGGAGGATCGGTCTCTAATCTGGCCTTACCGTCAATTAACCCATTCAGGCCCGCTCCTCGAAACGAAAAATACGCAGTTGGGTTGCAAAGAAAACCCCGGAGCCCGTTTATTCGTGTCCCATCCGGACTTTGCATCGCAACTGGTCAGCCGCGCTCCGCACCTTTCGAAACGAGCGCGAAATAAGAAAATAGTTTATCCCCTGTTGGCCATTGGCGCTGTCGTTTTCATTTTGTTTATTGGAATCTGGGTTTCAGGTTTTTCCACGGCTCGTTCAATAACCCTCCTGATGCCGGATACAGTTCGAGGTCAACTGGGCGACCTGATCGTCTCGCAGATAATCGCCGACCGAAAAATTTGCGGCGAAACTCAGGGACAAACAGCATTTGACAAGATGACGACGCGCCTGACGCTAACTTTGAATGCAAACAAGAAATACAAAATTGTTGTAGCCAAACTCGGCATTGTCAACGCCTTTGCCGCACCTGGCGAACGCATTATCGTTTCCGACGGCCTTATTCGATTTGTCGATTCTCCGGAAGAACTCGCCGGCATCATCGCCCATGAAATGGGACATGGCCTCTCCCTACATCCTGAAATTGGTATCATTCGCGCAATTGGCTTTTCCGCCGCGCTCCAGATTATTCTCGGCAGTTCATCTGGTGGACTGGGAGATATCGGGGTCCTGTTGTTGCAACTTCGGAACACGCGTCACGCTGAAACGGAAGCTGACGATCATGCCTTGTACATACTGCGGAATGCAAAAATTGATCCCGGGAAAATGGCAGATTTTTTCAATCGTGTGCGTGTCCGGTCCAATGAACCTAAATCCCAACAAAATGCCAACGGCAGTATCGTCGATAGTGCAAGGTCCCTATTTGCGACGCATCCGGGTTCGGAGAACCGTGCAAAAAAATTCGCTTCAGCTCCCAACAGTCGCTCCGTTCCGATATTAAACCGGGATGAATGGAAAGCGTTACGTGGAATTTGTTCGTGAAAGATCAATTCCCGGGCAAAAATAACTGTCAGGCAACTGCATCAATTTTTTCCAGGGCCTGCTGCAACTTTGCTTTCGTTGCCTGGGCCTCGGATTTCTTTTCCCGCTGTGCCTCGACAATGTCGCTCGGTGCCTTGGCCACGAAGTTTTCATTTGAAAGTTTCGCTTCGAGTCTTTCAATTTCGTCCTGAGCTTTGACGATTTCCCTCTGCAGACGCGCGCTTTCTTCAGCGACATCGATTACATCGCCTAGGGGCAGAGCGACCGTCAGATCGCCGAGGACAATCTGAACAGATCCTTTGGGTATTGTGTCTCCGAAGCTTATGTTTTCAACGCGGGCCAAGCGTTTCAGGGTTTCTTCTTCCCGGTTCACACGATCAGTAAACTCCTGGTCACTGCCTACGATGTGCAGCGGTGTGCGGGCGCGCGGCGGAATATTCATTTCCGTTCGGACGGACCTGATTTCAGTAACAAGTGCGATAACCCATTCGATTTCCCGGTCAGCCTCCGGACTTTCAAGTTTTTTCAAATGCGGCCAGTCAGCCTGGATCAGCATGGAACCGCGGCGCTCATCCTTTACGGCTAAGCGCCCCCAAAGCTCCTCAGTCAGGAACGGCATGAAAGGGTGAAGCAGACAGAGAATCTGATCCAGCACCCAGGCTGTCATCGCTCGGGTTTCTTCTTGAGCATCAGAAGTCGAGTCCATCAGGACGGGCTTGATCAATTCCAAATACCAGTCGCAGAAAACGTGCCAGACAAAATGATAAAGGGCGCCAGCCGCCTCATTGTATTTGTGTGCCTCGATGGCTTCGGTAACGGCAATATTCGTTCTTTGAGTCTCACCGGCAATCCACTGATTTACGATATTCTTCACACGTGAGGGATCAAATTCCGGGTCCGACGCACATTCGTTCATTTCGGCAAATCGGGCCGCGTTCCAGATCTTGGTTGCAAAGTTTCGATAACCTTCGACACGCGACGTTGCAAGTTTGATATCACGTCCCTGTGCTGCCATCGCCGCGAGGGTAAATCGCAGTGCGTCGGCTCCATAAGTGTCTATAAGTTCCAGGGGGTCAATGACATTGCCCTTGGACTTTGACATTTTGGCGCCATGCTCATCGCGAACCAGTGCGTGAATATAAACCGTATGAAATGGGACCTCTTTCATGAAATGAATGCCCATCATCATCATCCTGGCGACCCAGAAAAAGATAATATCGAAACCGGTAACCAGGACATCTGTCTTGTAATAGCGTTCGAGTTCATCTGTCTTGTCCGGCCAACCCAGGGTTGAAAACGGCCATAGAGCAGATGAGAACCAGGTGTCCAAAACATCCGGATCGCGCTCCAGCGGGACTTCTTTTCCATAGTGTGACTTGGCAGCCGAATTTGCCTGGGCCTCATCCAGGGCGACAAAAACTTCGCCATCGGGACCGTACCAGGCCGGGATCTGGTGCCCCCACCAAAGTTGACGGGAAATGCACCAGGGTTGAATATTGTTCATCCACTCAAAATAGGTTTTTTCCCAGTTCTGAGGGACAAATTTCGTCTCCCCTTTCACGACGGCTTCGATGGCCGGTTTGGCCAGGGTTTCGGCTTTTACATACCACTGATCCGTCAGCCAGGGTTCGATAACCTCATTTGAACGGTCGCCAAACGGAACCATGTGAACATGCTCTTCAATTTTATCAACCAGGCCCAGTTCCTGCAAATCCACCACGACTTTTCCACGGGCTTTGAACCGATCGAGTCCACGATATTCCGCAGGAACGTTGTCATTGAGCGCCGCATGCTGGTCAAGAATGTTTATGACCTCCAGATCATGTCTGCGGCCAACTTCAAAGTCATTGAAATCATGCGCCGGAGTGATTTTTACAGCACCGGATCCTTGTTCGGGATCCGCGTAATCGTCGGCAATGATCGGTATGTTCCTGCCGACAAGGGGAAGAACGCAATATCTGCCAATCAATTCCTTGTAGCGGTCATCATCGGGATGGACCGCAACAGCCGTGTCCCCGAGCATGGTTTCCGGGCGTGTCGTTGCGACGGTGATGAACCGGTCCGGATCTGCTTTCAGAGGATATTTAAAATGCCAGAGGTGGCCCCTGATTTCTTGCTGTTCCACTTCCAGGTCTGAGATGGCGGTCAGCAATTTGGGATCCCAGTTGACCAACCGCTTATCCTTATAAATCAGGCCCTGCTCATACAAATCTACAAATACTTTCAGTACCGCTCTCGATAGCCCCTCATCCATCGTGAACCGTTCCCGTGACCAGTCACACGATGCCCCGAGCCTCTTCAACTGATTGATGATTGTTCCGCCGGATTCATCTTTCCATTGCCAAACTCGTTCCAGAAAGGCTTCACGACCGAGCGTTCGCCTGTCGGGTTCCTGGTATTCCATCAGTTGCCGTTCGACGACCATTTGCGTGGCGATGCCGGCATGATCCGTCCCGGGTTGCCACAAAACATCTTTTCCACGCATCCTTTCGAACCTAACCAGTATATCCTGGATGGTATTATTCAGTGCGTGCCCCATGTGCAGCGAACCCGTGACGTTGGGCGGTGGAATAACGATGCTATAAGGGGTGGCACCATTGGAGACCAGATCATCCTTGCCACAGGCGAAGGCGTCGGCCTCTTCCCAATCCTGGTAGATTCGCTTTTCAATTTCTGACGGCTGGTAATGTTTTTCAAGCATGGGTCTGATTTTTTGACTGATGAATTGCACGCGATCTAAGCGCTCCCAACGGCAGTGTCAACCGCGGAGTACTGCTGAGCGAACTATGTCCGCTTTTTTATGTGTTTGGAAGCGTAAAAAATTGATCTTCGCTAGTTGGCCAACCGGCGAGAGATCGGATTTTCGAATGTTCAGGCTTATCTGACAAGCAGATCGGCTTAATCTTGAGTGCTACCCATTGGACACGAATTAGATATGAACAGATTATTTTTTACCCATTCTGGATTCCAATTCGTCCTTGATCGCACCTTCCACGAGCCGGGGCAGGTTGTCGTCAAGCCAGTTCTGGATCATGGGTCTCAGCATATCCCGCATGCCCTGCTCAAAACCATTGGACGATGAAGACGGATCCATCGCAGCTTCAACGGGTGATCTGTCACCGGAGATCAATTCCGGCTGATCGTCATATTGATCCGGCCCCTTGCCTGAATTTTCATCCAGATCCGATGTCGGTTCGAGCGACATTTTGTTTTCTTGATTTCGGGAATGCCGATTTTCATCTTCAGGTTCAGCTGTAAATACTGGCCGTTCCTGCAACGGGTCCGCGAGGGGGTCGGCTCGATTTATACCGACCTCAAGAGAAGACATGTCCAGCGGATCTGATTTTGCCATCGGTGCCGCATCGGCTTGTTCCAAAGCACTGGCCAGGGGTGGCGGTTCTGGCAGAGCGCCGGAATCATCCCTTGAAGCCATGCTTTCACCGGCGTTTTCATTTGAAAAGCCGGACAAGAGTTCATTGGCTTCGGCGATATCGCTTTCACCAACATCCGAGGCAATTTCGAAAACATCATCCAGAGGAGATTTTGACTTTATGCTTTCGGCAGCATTCGATTCCTCGATATTACCAGACATCGGAGATCCAATTTCCGGATCGAAATTTTCTTTGAGATCTTCGAAGGACTTTTTGATGTCCATGTGATCCGGCGAAACAAATTGACTGCCGGATTGGTCGTCGGACGGCTCTGTTCGCGGGGGATCGAATACCGGGGAAACCGGATTTTTTACATCAGGCCCGGAACCTGTCAGTGGGTCTATTTCACGTGCCCCATCGCGTGCAAGGTCATCAAGGTTAATCGGCTGATCCACCTGATCAATATTCAGGCTATTGTCGCCGCTGTCTTGCATGGCAAGAGGATCGCTGGAGAACGGATCTTTGAGCGCCTGTTCCATCTCATTTACGGGATCTTGGATCGCTCGGCCTATTTCCTGGGGTTCGGTAAACGATCCCATACCGGACTGGGGCTGTTGTACGACAGCAACCTGTTCGTCGGTCAATTGGAATATGTCGTCTTCTGTATCCTGAGCTGTGGAATTGTTTTCTGGTTCTTGACTTTCCACTCCGGAATTTAAGGCTCGCGCGATATCATCAGCAACGGACCCTGATCCCATCTCACTCTCAATTTGCCCCGCTCCGGCACTGACATCATTTCTCGATGGTTCGTCTGAAATAATGCGTCGAATAGATGCAAGAATTTCATCCATTGTCGGTTCAGGTGCTTGTTCTGCGCTCATAGCTGAAATTCTCCATGCATTTTCTTTGTCCAGCCTGGCAATTGCCGATATGTTAAATCAGCGGTACCCCTGCGGCATTCATCGTTGCCTTATTTTCTACTCCCCGTCAATAATTGTGAATTGTGAACTGGAATTGCGGCAATTATTCCACAATTCACCTTTGACTCTTACTAATAAGGACCGGATAGCTCCCTATTTCCGGCTTTCTCGATGATGTTCAACTCTTTCCAAACGCGGTCCCTTACCAAACCAACGGCGCCGAACTTCAT
>CAJHZG010000316.1_pt1 | contig 11287 bp, 12 predicted proteins | sample 9198901 | NCBI WGS metagenome assembly CAJHZG01 (sample SAMEA7708382, study PRJEB35096) | sediment metagenome | biome: marine neritic benthic zone biome [ENVO:01000025]; feature: sediment [ENVO:00002007]; material: shallow marine sediment [ENVO:03000034] sea grass bed [ENVO_01000059] ... | reverse complement strand
CCAGTCGCCGCCGTATTCGCGATAATAACGGTGCGCGACAGTCTTTCGGCCTGATCGATGAGGTTCGACATCACTTCGACGCGATCGCTCCAGACCGGGGCCGAAGCCCAGCCATTATCAATGACGATTAATATGGGACCATTGCCGCTCAGATTTGTCCGGTCCGGATTGAGAACCGGTTGAGCCAGTGCGAGGATCACCAGTGCCGCAAGCAATATGCGCAAGGCTGTCAGCCACCATGGGCTGTGCACCGGCGTTTGTTCTTCCGAATCCAGATCCAGCAGCAATCGTGTCGGGGGAAACCAGATTTGCCGGGGGCGCGGTGGCGTAAAACGCAGCAGCCACCAGATGATGGGCAGGACAACCAGACCCGCTAATATCCAGGGTGAGAGAAAGCCAATGAGCCCCAGGTTCATATCCGTCCTCCGCCCAGTGAATTGCGGATCAGCTCTTCACCGGATTTTTGTACGGTTGGTCTCGCAGTTTGATAGTTTGATTCCTGGCCGGTCAGCTTCGTGTATAACGCCAGCAAGGCCTCCCCGGCCGGCCGGTCTGTATGATGCAGCAAAAAGGACCATTCCATATTTTTAGCGAGGTCCTGGAGTTTGGATCGGTGTTCCGCAAGTTTGAGCGTATATCCGTCCCTGAGGGTTTCGGCACGACCGGTGAGAAGGCTGTGACTGCCTTCCTGGGCTTCAAACAGCGTTCGGCCGCTATAGGGCAGAGTTTCCTCCGCCGGATCGAATATCTGCACCAGGTGCCCCCTGACACCCTGGCTGGCTATTTGTTTGAAGCCTTGAGTAAGGTCCTCAGGACGATCCAGGAAATCACCAAAAGTGATAAACTCTGAAAACGGGCTGAATAGCGTATCCGGCGGCAGGCTTTGCAAATGCGAACCGTCGGCGACCATCTGCAGGACCGACTCCGCGAGTTTGGCCATGGCCATGCGGCTTGCGGTCGGCGTCATATAGCCGACGATTCCCACGCGTTCACCGGCCCCCACCAGCAGTTCCGAGAGTGCCAGCATCAGGACCAGGGATCTGTCAATTTTGGTGACCTGGGACAGGTGGGAACCAAATCCCATGGATCGGGACAGGTCCGGCCATAACCAAATTGTATGGGCCGCTTCCCACTCGCGTTCCCGGATAAACAATGTGTCGGAACTTGCCGATCGTCGCCAGTCAATCTCGCTGGCGGTATCGCTTTGCTCATAGGGGCGGAACTGCCAAAACGTTTCCCCCGGACCGCGTCGCCGCCGCCCGTGAATTCCGTGGGTAATCGTATGGGCAACCCGCTTAGCCTCGACCAGAAGTTCCGGCAGCCGTTCGGCCAGGCGATGAGCCTGTTCTTCGAGATTGCCGATATTCTGGTTAAGCACGTTCAGGGAAGTTTCTGCCACGTCAGGCGTACTCCAATCAGGCTTATTTCCGGTCAGTCCCTGTCGAGGTTGTCGGACAGCTGCTTGATAATGTCTTCGATCTGGACACCTTCGGCGCGGGCTGCGAAGGTCAACGCCATTCTGTGTTTAAGAACGGGTTCCGCGAGATTGACGACGTCGTCCACCGAAGGGGCCAGGCGACCATCAATAAGGGCCTTGGCGCGGACCGCAAACATCAACGACTGACTGGCGCGGGGACCTGGTCCCCAGGCGACGAGGCGATTGATATGCTCGTCAGCGTCTTCGCCGGGACGGGCCGCGCGAACCAGTTTCAAAATTGCGTCCACCACCTTGTCGCTGACAGGCAATTGCCGCAATAGCCTTTGTGCGGAAAGAATTTCCGAGTCGGACAGAATTTTTACCAGGCTTCTGTCTTCCGTTCCCGTCGTTGCAAAAAGCATTTTGCGTTCGGCCACTTCATCCGGATAGTTGACATCAATCTGTACCAGGAACCGGTCAAGCTGCGCCTCGGGGAGTGGATAAGTTCCTTCCTGCTCCAGTGGATTCTGGGTTGCAAGAACATGAAAGGGCGTTGGAATGTTATGGCGTTCACCTGCAAACGAGACGTGATGTTCCTGCATCGCCTGCAACAGGGCGGATTGGGTCTTGGGGCTGGCGCGGTTAATCTCATCGGCCATCAGGAGCTGCGTAAATACCGGCCCCTTGATGAAGCGGAATTGGCGCTTGCCAAGCTCGTTTTCTTCCAGGACTTCCGAACCGATAATATCGGATGGCATGAGGTCAGGAGTAAACTGGATTCGTTTATTGTCCAGGCCCAGCACGTGTCCCAGGGTTTCAACGAGGCTGGTCTTGGCCAGTCCCGGAACCCCGATCAACAGGGCGTGTCCACCGGACAACACGGTGATCAGTGTGAGTTCGATAATTTCGCGCTGACCGAAGATCACCGATGCTGCTGCATCCATGACCTGGCCAATTTTTTCACTCACATGTTCGACGCGTTCAACGATATTTTCGTCTGTTTGGCTTATGTTTGTCATAGCTTCCAATCTAGGTTACGCCCTACTTGTCTTCTGCAATCAATATAGGGAGTTTATCGGATTACAGAAACAGTTTGCTGCTAAATATCGTCACAAAATTGTTAGTGAACGGATGAGCGGAAAAGTAAGGAGATTTGCCAAATCTGGCAGATCTATGGAATTATCTCATCAACCCCTTAGATATATCTCATTCAAAACATCGCAAAACACGCATTCTATGCCAGAAAAATCAAATTCTTACGAATTAGGTTCCGAGAGAAACGTCAGGCATCTGGAAAATAAGCTGAAAGACAGACTGTCTGTTACTCAAAATAAAATCATTCTACCAGCGCCTGTCGAAAACTGGAATCCGGACTATTGCGGTGATCTGGACCTCAAGATAGATCGAGATGGTGTGTGGATCCACGAGGGGCGTAAGATTTCTCGGGAATCTCTTATCCGGCTGTTTGCCTCGATCCTGAGAAAAGATGGAGATGGGCGCCACTATCTCGTAACGCCCGTTGAAAAGTACGGGATCACGGTCGAGGACGCGCCATTTCTCGGGGTGGGGTTAGAAATTAGCGGCGAACACGCATCTCAGCAGATCACAATTTTTACCAATGTAGGAGAACAAATTGATATCGGTCCGGATCACGCCCTGCGATTTAATCACAGTCCGGCAGACGGTTCGTTCCGGGCCTATTTCCATGTGCGGGGGCGCCTGGAAGCCCTTGTCAGCCGATCCCTGACCTATGATCTTGTTGACCTGGCCAGAGAAGGAAGGGTCGGGGATTTGCCCGTTCTTGGCATCTGGAGCGACTCCGTGTTTTTTCCCATGTCGACAACGGATTTCGAACCTATTGAATAGCTGGACGAAAACCTTAGATTCCAAGTGTGTGGACTGAGTTAATCTGACAAAGCGAAATATTTGCAATCCAGGGAGAAAAAACTGGTAAAGGTGAACTCTGAAACGAAGAGCCTGGAACCACAATTGCCAGTGAGTTATGACGGAATTTTCTGCTGCAGATATTCGTACACGCGCGCAAAACGAACTATCGAAGGATTTTTCGGCTGTGGGTGAAATGGCACGCCCGGATTCCGAGAGAAGTGATTTCGATGTTGACGAAAAAAACAAACCGGCAGATTTCATGTCGGCGAAGTTTCGTCAGGCGGCTGTTCTGGTTCCGATTGTCGAGCGATCGACTGCGACCACCGTGTTACTCACCCAGCGGTCACATGAACTTCCCACCCACGCCGGCCAGATTTCGTTTCCCGGTGGTAAAATCGAAGTTTATGACCAAACACCGCTGCATACCGCCTATCGGGAAACCGAGGAGGAGATCGGGCTGGATCGGCAGCATGTCGAGTTCCTCGGTGTACTGGACAAATATCGTACGGGGACGGGTTTTCTGATCACGCCGGTTGTGGGCATCGTCAAACCGGAATTCGATCTCCAGCTTGACCACAATGAAGTCGCCGAGGTTTTTGAGGTTCCGCTGAGTTTTCTGATGTCTGCAGATAATCATGAACTGCATCAAAGAGAAATCATGGGGCGGCACCGAACCTTTTATGCTATGCCTTATGAAGACAAGTATATTTGGGGGGCAACGGCAGGGATCTTGAGAAACTTATTTGAAAGGCTGTATGTCTGATGCCCCGTGTACTCTTTCTGATGGCGATTGCTTTTTGCGTCCCCTTCCTGCTTTATGCCGCGTACCGGGCATTGAGGCGCAGTCCCGGAGAAGCCCTCTGGACAGGAGCCCCCTTCGACTGGTTGACCATTACCGGTGCACTCACGGCGATCGTGACGATAGCGACATTTATCGTCGTCACCAACGCCTGATGTTGGTTTGAGCACCGGAGATCTGTTTGTAAAAAATAATGGTCATTGAGCCGGGAGCAGGGATCGAGCCAGGAATAGATATTGAGAATGTCTTATGAAAGGCCCCCGGACACAAAATCCGCTTCCAGATTTTACCAAACTTGACTGGTTTAGGGATCCCGTCCTGCAGGTAATTTGGGATTTTGTTGAGCGGGCCGGAGATGAGGCGCGCATTGTCGGCGGAGCCGTCCGGGATAATGTTCTCGGGAGGCGGGTTTCCGATATCGATTTTGCAACACCGGTGCCTCCCGAAAATTTGCTGGCGCAATCCGGGCACTCTGATGTCCTGGTCAAACCCACCGGTGTCGATCAGGGTACCGTCACATTGATCTTGCATGGGAAACCCTATCAGGTAACCACCTTGCGCCGGGATATTGAAACTGACGGACGCCATGCAAAAGTGGTCTTCGGGAACGACTGGCGAGAAGATGCCCGACGGCGGGATTTTACAATCAATGCTCTCTATCTGAGCCGAGACGGATCCCTGTTTGATCCCCTAGACGGGTTGGAAGATATTGAGAACAAAGTATTGCGGTTTATCGGCGATCCAAGGGCACGTATACGCGAAGATTATCTCCGAATTTTGAGGTTTTTTCGTTTTCATGCCGAGCTTGGTTGGGAACAATTTAATGAGGAGGGACTGCGGGCGGTCACATCGGAAAAAGCGGGACTGGCGTTCTTGTCCCGGGAACGCGTGACCGGGGAACTCATGAAACTGTTCGCTGCACCCGAAGCAGGATCGGTTGTCAGATCCATGGAAGAAGCCGATCTGATGACGGCTCTTCTGGGTGGCCGGACATTTTACGATCGGTTTCAGAAACAATTGGAATTGGAAACCGTTCTCGGACTTGAGCAAGATGGTCTTCTCCGTGTGGCCCATTATGCCATTGAAGACGATAGCGATGTCCCGCGCCTTTGCCGCAATCTCAGATTTTCAAATGCGCAGCAGCAACGCCTTGAGAACTTTTCCCAATCTATCGAGCCTAAATTTCGCCGGGCTTCCGAGGCTGACATTAAGAAATTGCTCTACAAGAACGGACGTCAGAGAGTCTTCGATGATGTCTCGAAAGAATATGTTCGGGCAAAAAATCTGATTTCTGCCGAAGAATTCAAACCGGTATTTGCACTTGTTGAAAACTGGATCATTCCGGAATTTCCCGTGCGCGGTGCTGATCTTCTCGCCACTGGAAAGACGCCCGGACCGGCTTTGGGAAGAATTCTGGATCAACTGGAGCAAATCTGGATCGAGAGTGATTTCAAGCTCGAAAAAGACAGTCTTCTGGGCGAAATTAATCGGTTTGACTAGCATCAGGTCCTAAGAGAATCAAATTTCAGCCCGTTTTCCCCTTGAAACTGTCGGAATTTTCCAACCTGTGCCGTACACATTTTTGGCACTCTCATTGGAGAGTGCTGACAACTCATTGAAAACAAAGAGAAAGTTGCCCGTTTCGCAAGACTCAGCTAAGCTGAGGGACGCAGAACGAATTCAGTAAGATCAAATCAGCAGCATTTTATCAGCAGCATTGGAGTCCAGCGCAATCACAACCATGAGGTGAACTATATGATCGATCGACAATTCGAGAGTCAGTTAAAAGGGTTCAGTCTGACAACAGCCGAAATTCTATACAAGATGCCAGATCATCCGGGTCTTCTTCAGAGTTTTATCTGGCAGGATTACGACCGGGCTCCCGAATTCCCGAAACTGATCGGTTTCCTCGATTTCTGGCAGGACAATCTCGATGGACCCCTGCACAAAATCCGGGTCGCTCACCGAAAGCTGATTGAACCCGCTGAAATGAACTTTGTTGATGGTTGCCTGGTTTTAAATTAGTCGCCAACCGTCCTTTGTCAGACATCGCGAAGCAAAATGTCTATCTGCCGTCGCGCAGACTAAGGCACGCATCCCGAAGTCGCACGCCACTTAGGTGCCTGCCGTCGCCTTGCTTTCGAAATGAGGTAGATGATCTTTGAGATCGCCGATTTCCAGGATAGGTGATCCTTTTTGCTGCAGAATCGGTTTCAGATCCTTGTATATCGCCGGATATTTGTAAAATGGAACCCGTGGAAACAGATGGTGGATGAGGTGATAGGTCTGGAAAAACCAGACAAAATTGAGCACCGGTTCAACATTTTCCTTGAACTTCAGAATGCGGGTATTTTTATAACGCTCTTCGTGTTCTTCCGGGTGCACTAGCCAGCCGAAGAAGTAGATGATCAGACCGCTGGCGATGAAATGAGGAATGTACCAGAGCAACATGAATTCCAGCCCATATCCCAAAATCACGCCCCAGGTCAGAACACTGTAAAGAGCCCAATAGACGAGGAATACGTGAATGACCTCGGAACGATATTCTCGGTTGAGGAAAATATAGCGGAAGAAATAGTAGTGATATTTTAGAGGTATGGTCAGACACCTGAGTGCCACGCCAAGGGGGTTTTTGGAAAAGATCCAGTAATCCGGGTCAAATTCCGGATTGTTCGTGTCCCTGTGATGTAATGTGTGCATGACCCGAAACATCTTGTACTCATGAATGAGGACAATTCCGCACAGGAAACCTATCGTATGATTGAGCCACCGGTAGCGCTTGTGCTTTCCCGAAATACTTCCATGAACCGCCTCATGCAGGGGTGTTTGATCTGCATACAGGATAAACGAATTGAGGATCAGGCCGAGCCACAGGGGAATTACGCCGGTGAAACCCATGATCATTACGCCGATGAAGGCGATGACACAGGCGACTCCGAGAAAAACAGTGGGCCACGCCACATCGTTCAAATGCGGCTGGACGATCGATTGTGCTTGGCGTTCCAGTGAAATATCGCTCATTGGAGATGTCCTCAAGACAGTAATGCGGTTGGTAAACGGTATTGGCCAAACCGCCCAATTGCTTGATTATATTGCATATATCAAATTTTCAATTGTCAATATGAAAGAATCACAGTTGGGTTAAAAAATGCGTTCAATTTCGCTGACGACCTCGTTATCCCGGGATTTCCGAGGCTTAATTCGGAATCAGTTCCCGCGATTCATGGCCATTTTACTTCCGGCGGCATGGAGGACAGGATCGAGTCGACATTGCCTCCGGTTTTCAGACCGAACGTTGTCCCGCGATCGTAAAGCAAATTGAACTCGACATAGCGGCCTCGACGAACGAGTTGCTCTTCACGTTGGCTGTTGTCCCAGGGAATATCCATGTTGCGCCTGACGAGTTTGGGATAGATTTCGAGAAAGGCCCGACCAACGTCCCGGGTGAATGCAAAATCGTTGACCCAGTCCCCGGAATTGTGATGGTCGTAAAAGATTCCGCCGATTCCGCGCATTTCCTGGCGATGAGGCAGGTAAAAATAGGTGTCACACCATTCCTTGTATTTCCGGTAGTCGGCGACTTCGTGTTGATCACAGACTGATTTCATTGCGGCATGAAAGTCCCTCGTATCGGGGTCCACCTGGTTGCGGCGCGCATCGAGGACAGGCGTTAAATCGGCGCCGCCTCCAAACCAGTTCTTGGTTGTCATCACGAAGCGTGTATTCATATGCACGGCGGGCACGTTGGGATTTACCATATGGGCTATGAGCGATATGCCGCTGGCCCAGAAGCGCGGATCTTCTTCCGCGCCGTCGATCTGGCTGCGGAAGTCGGGACTAAACTCACCGTGCACAGTAGATGTATGGACGCCGACTTTTTCGAAGACGCGACCTTTCATCATCGACATCCGTCCGCCACCGTGATCTCCCTCGGATCCGCCCTGATCCCGGGTCCAGTCGGATTGCTCGAATCGTCCGGCAGGACGGGCTGACCCCGGTCCCTGGAATCCCGCTTCAATCGTTTCAAATTCTTGGCAGATTTGATCTCTCAAGTCTTCGAACCAGGATCTGGCCCGGTGTTTTTGCGTTTCTAGATCCATTTGTTGATTTAACACCCGTAGTTTGCCAATGCGAAATTGCAGCTTATTCAACGTTAATATCAGGAAATCCATCGATCTGACGCAGTGCTTCTCCGGTCACCATCGCCACACTGACCGCCAGGTTGAGAGACCGGAGGCCCGGCGCCATTGGAATTGTCAGGCGAACATCGGCTCGTGCGTGTACCTCATCAGGAACGCCGGCACTTTCTCTGCCGAACAGAAGACAGTCCAAGTGATTGAATTCAAACCTGGTATAAGCTTTGTCGGCCGATGAACTCAACAGGATGAGACGCCAGTTTTGCTTTTCCCGGTGTTCCTCGAATGCCTTGAACGAGATATGTCGGGTCAATTGCCCCTGTTGTATGTAATCGAGGCCGGCGCGCCTGAATCCTCTATCGGAGGCATCAAAACCTGCGGGGCCGATAATTTCAACAGGAATGTTCAGACATGCAGCCAGCCGAACGATGGTTCCTGTGTTTTGCGGAATATCCGGTTGATAGAGCGCAATTCGCATTTCAGTTTCTCGGTTCGAAATTCGTCCTTGCGGCCAAATCCCGTGTTTTTAAGATCAAATTGGACAGATCCTTGATACAGGAGGACGGGTGCACTCTGAAAGTTTGCTTTTTGTGCAACAGATGCGCCAATTTGCCTCGGGCTCAAGCTGGACAATCGCCGTTAACAGTGCAAAAAAGCTGAATTGTGTCGGAACATGGTGGAATTTTTTTCCGCCCATGGTAGATGTTTGATGAATAAGGGGTAATCTGTTCGCGGGCTTTTCTGATGGCTGTCAAAATTGATTGCCAAAGGGCTCCAGCACAAAGGGTTGCGAGTTCCCGGGCGATTTGGGTCTTATTGACGCGTCGTTTCCGAGCCGTACCTTCCCCACATTAACATTGTGACGTTTGAGAATGTGACGTAAGAGAATGAGACGTTTGAATAGGCATTACGGAGACTAAAGTGGCAACTGAAACGGATGATTCAACCCGCCGTGATTTTTTGATGATCGCAGCAGGGTCTTTTGCGGCGGTTGGAGCCGCTGCCGGGCTTTGGCCTTTAATCGACCAGATGAATCCCGATGCTTCAACCTTGTCTCTGGGATCAACCGAGGTGGATCTCAGCCCCATTGAAGAGGGACAGGCCATTACCGTCGTTTGGCGCGGTAAACCGGTATTCATCCGTCATCGCACGGCGCAAGAAATCGAAACGGCACGAGCTGTCGAAATGGATCAGCTCCCGGATCCCCTGGCTCGCAATGCCAATGTGGACACAAGCGCACCGGCGACGGATGTCAATCGGACAGCGTCGGGTCAGGAAAAATGGCTGGTATTGATCGGCATCTGTACCCACCTCGGGTGTATTCCCAAGGGACAGAGAATAGGCGACTCAAAGGGTGAGTTTGATGGCTGGTTCTGCCCCTGCCATGGTTCGCACTACGATACGGCAGGACGCATTCGAAAAGGTCCGGCCCCCAGAAACCTGGACGTCCCCGCGTTCAATTTTGTTTCGGATGACGTCCTTAGAATTGGTTAACGGAGCGAGTCATGGCCCATCAATCTACCTATCAGCCTAAACCCGGACTGGACAAATGGCTCGACGATCGTCTGCCCATCATGCGCATGGCGAACGATACGATGCTCGAATTTCCAACTCCGCGAAATCTGAATTATTTTTGGACCTTCGGTGGAATTTTGACCTTCTGCCTCATGGTTCAGATTATCACCGGAATTGTCCTGGCCATGCACTACACGCCGCATGTCGATATGGCTTTTGCGAGTGTTGAACGCATCATGCGCGACGTCAACTGGGGGTGGCTGCTGCGCTATACCCACGCGGTGGGCGGATCAATGTTCTTTGTCGCTGTTTACATCCACATGTTCCGCGGAATGTATTACGGCTCATATAAAGCGCCCAGGGAAGTTCTCTGGTTTCTGGGAGTTATAATCCTGCTTCTGATGATGGCCACGGCCTTCATGGGTTATGTGCTGGTCTGGGGACAAATGAGCTTCTGGGCGGCAACGGTGATCACCAATTTGTTCTCCGCTGTTCCCTTCGTCGGTGAACCGATTGTGACGTGGCTGTGGGGCGGGTTCGCTGTCGACAACCCAACTCTCAACAGGTTCTTTGCCCTTCACTACCTGCTGCCGTTTGCTCTGCTCGGTGTCGTCGGTTTGCATATCTGGGCGTTGCACGTACCTGGAAACAACAACCCCATCGGTGTTGAAGTCAAAAGCAAGAAAGACACGCTGCCTTTCCATCCCTATTACACCTTGAAGGATGGTTTCGCCATTGCCGTGTTCGCCCTGGTGTTTGCCATGCTGGTGTTCTACGCCCCGAATTATCTGAACCACGCGGACAACTATATCGAGGCTAACCCACTGCAGACACCACCGCACATTGTGCCGGAATGGTACTTCCTGCCGTTCTACGCAATATTGCGGGCTGTCCCCGATAAGTTTCTCGGGGTTATCGCAATGTTCGGTTCAATTCTGATCTTGTTCCTGCTGCCCTGGTTCGACACCTCGCGTGTGAAATCGGGAACATACCGCCCATTGTTCAAATGGTTTTTTGTGATCTTCGTCTTTGTCTGCCTGGGGCTCGGCTATCTCGGCGCCAAGCCGGCGGAAGGCGGTTATCTAACGATGGGTCGAATTTTTACGGCCTATTACTTCATTCATTTCCTGGTCATCCTGCCGATCATCGGGTTGATCGAGACGCCAAAGAAACTTCCGAACAGTATATCGGAGTCGGTACTTGATCCTCCGGACAGTGGCGGCGCGCAGCCAAGCGGCGCAGCGGCCGCACCAGAAAAACGCCTTTAGGGGAGCAGCAATAATGTTTGGAAAACCTCAATACGCGATATTCGCTGTCTTCCTTGCTCTGATTGTCCCGATCAAACAGGGATGGGCCGCGGGTGAGGCAATCGATATCCCGACCCAATCCTGGTCCTTCGGCGGAATTTTCGGGCAATTTGATCAGGCCCAACTTCAGCGGGGCTTCAAATTCTACAAAGAAGTCTGCTCAACCTGCCACGGTCTGAAGTTCCTTTCCTATCGGAATCTGGGACAGAAAGGCGGTCCGGAATTT